>ENA-OOXM01000005-OOXM01000005.1-human-gut-metagenome-genome-assembly--contig:-NODE-5-length-156080-cov-7.834559_pt1 | contig 156080 bp, 179 predicted proteins | sample MGYA00241589_ERZ501347 | MGnify/ENA primary metagenome ERZ501347 (study PRJEB25962, sample SAMEA2042832) | human gut metagenome | biome: human gut; feature: human-associated habitat; material: faeces...
GATAGGTGGAAACTTAAATACAACATCTTTAAAAATACCACTAACTACAAAAAAGAAGTTAGTGGTGGAGTGACGAAGTCACTTTTGTTCAAATCAAGCTATGAATACTAAAAAATGCAAAAAAAATGATGTAAACTAACTACTTTTGTCGAAAAAATATTTAATTCAAAAAATAATGTTATAATATGACTAGGTGATGAAAATGTTGAAAAAAAAAGTAAGAAAAAAATTACCTAGTTCATATAACTATTATAAAGAAGTAAAAATAAAATCTGATAAAATTGCTTTAGATTATAACATTACAGATGAATTTAATAAGTCTAGATTATATAATTTAATTTTAAACTTATGCAATCAAATAGTATATAATTATACATACGTTTTAACAACAGCTGATCTTTACTTTATAGCTGATTATAATATAAATTTAATTATTGTTTTAGACAATTTTAGGGAGGATATTATAAAACAAATATCGTTGGTATAATGTATTAAAATAGTTTTTTTCCATAATATAATAGTAAGTACTTTATAAGGTAACATTCCTTGTGGTACTGTATATAGTTTATAGAATAATTTTTATTATTACTATGGGATGAGTAAATTTATTACTCATTCTTTTTTATATAATTTTTTAATTTCTATTTACAATTTTTTAATTTTAGTATATCATTATATACAGTATTTAGTATAAAAGAAGGGGTATATATATGAATTCAAAAATGTTTTTTCAATTAAATAATAATAATACAGTGTCATCTAAGATAGAAGAGGGGTTTGAGAAGAATCCCAAAAAGGTATACATATTTAGCGGAAACTTTAAAGAAGGTGGGTTTAACATATTAGAAGATAACTTCATAGATTCAGATGCTAAAAAATATATAGTAATAGGTATTGATAAAAAAAATACGACAAAAGTAATGTTGGACACATTGCTAAAGTATACTAAAGATGTATATGTATATAACAATAATGAGCTAATAGAATTTGATAGTAGTATGTGTATATTTGAATATAAAGATGAAGCTGTAATATACAATTTATCATCAAACTTTTCTGAGGGAGGTTTGATTAACAATCTATCATTTTATTTAGAAACAACTTATGATCTTTCTGATACAGATGATAAAAAAGAATACAAAAATGTTGTAAAAAGTATAACTAAGATAGTTGAAGATGAAGAAGGAAAATTTAATAAGCTTACTCGTGATATGGTCGATGTACTTCAAGAAAATAAAGAAATATTTACAACAAAACAATATGTTCACAATGTAAAAAGCATTTCTGAATTACTTGGAAAAGAACCAACTATTAAACCTGAGAAAAAGCAAATGAGTAAAAATGAGATTGAAGATATATATGTATCAAATATAGAAATTCCAAAAATAGATATTGATGAAGATGATTTGGGATTAGACGACATAGATATATCAGGTGTTGATGATGAACAGATTTTAGCTGAAAAAACAATTCCAAAAAAAGAAAAAAATGATGAAAAAAGAGAAGAAGTAAATGAAATTTCTGAAGATAGTTTGAAAGTTGAGGAAGATACAAATGATGATAGCAATGTAGATTCCGATTTTGATGAGAACGATACACTAGATATTGCAGATATGTTATTTTCTAAAGCTGACTTAGCATTAGATTTAGATGAGGCAAAAAAAGAATCTAAAAAAGAAATTAAAGAGAAAATAAAAGACGATGAACTTGTTAAAGTAAAAAAATTAAATTTAAATAATATTTCTAATTTTATATATGAGCTTCCATCAAAGACAAAAACTGCTAAGAATCAAGACTTACTTAAAATTCCAAATTATATATCGAAAATGATCCCTAATTTCTTTGAATTATCTGATAATTCAAAAACAGAAGAAATTGATGGAGCAATGTACAAAGTAAGAGAAGTTAACATTGAATTAGTTGATGTAAAAAATGGGAAAAAATATACAGATAGAAATGCTAAAATTTCATATAAAGTTGGACAATCTTATGTTTCAATTATATCTGATGTATTTAAAAATGTTGATTATGTTGAATTTGATATTGCAAGAATAATTAAACTTGACAGTAAAGTATACCACATTGAAATAATTACATCTGATATGCAAGAATATAAATTATGGAGCAAGCTATGTAATCAAGATTTTAAATCAAGTGCTAGAAAATATGGAATGATGTAAATAATATTAGGTAGATAGCAAAGCTATCTGCCTTTTTTTGCCACAAATGCTTGAAAAATGTAGCTTTTTGTTATATAATCAACTAAAAAAAAGGGGAGAAATATATGAGGCTTAAGAAATTAGAATTACAGGGATTTAAATCTTTTGCAGATAAAACTGAAATTATAGTATTAGATGGGGTTACTACTATTGTTGGACCAAATGGAAGTGGAAAAAGTAATATATCTGATGCTGTAAGATGGGTACTTGGAGAACAAAGTGTAAAAAATTTAAGAGGTCAAAAAATGGAAGATGTTATCTTTGCAGGTACTCAGGCAAGAAAAAAAGTTGGATTTGCTGAAGTTTCGTTATATCTTGATAACAGTGATGAATCACTTCCAGTTGAATTTAAAGAAGTTGTTGTAACAAGAAGAGTATATAGGAGTGGAGAGAGTAATTATCTTTTAAATGGGGCTGAATGTAGACTTAAAGACATTCAGGAACTTTTTATGGATACAGGTGTTGGAAAAGATGGATATAGTATAATATCTCAGGGAAAAATTGATGAAATATTATCAACAAAATCAGAAGAAAGGCGTCATATATTTGAAGAGGCATCCGGAATTGTAAAATACAAAACTAGAAAAGATGAAGCTGTAAAAAAATTAGCCAATACTGATAGTACGCTTGCAAGGGTAAATGATGTTATAGCAGAAATAGAAAACAACTTAGAACCTCTTGAAAAAAAATGTGAAGTTGCAAAAAAATATTTAGAACTTAAAGATAAGTTAAAAGTATTAGATGTTAGGATATTTATACAAAGTTTAAATCAAAATGCAGAAGCTTTATGCAAAATAGATGATGTGATTGAGACATTTACAAATGATATATCAAAAGAAGAAGCAATATCAGCGGAACTTGAAAAATCTAAAATGAACCTTAAAGAAAGACTAGCAGAAGTTACTTTGAAAATAGAAGAAACTCAAAGTAAATTTTATGAAACAGAAAGTGAAAATCAAAAACTTTCATCAAAAATTGAAATAAGCAGAGCTAGTATTGAAAATGCTAATGAAAATATTGAAAGACTAAATGTTGAAATAAAAGATGACTTTGAAAAAATAAATTTATTGAAAGAAGATATTGAAAAAAGACTTAAGAAAAAAGAATCTCTTGAGGAAAACAAGAAAAAATTTGAAAATGAATTATCCTTAAAGCAAGAAGAATTAGAAAATGTGATGTCAACTCTAGATGAAAGAGCAGAGCAAATTACAGCTATTAAGGACGAAATAGATTTAAAAAGAGAAGAAGCTTATGAGCTTAAAATGAATTCAAGTAGTATTGAGGCTACAATTGAAGCAAATAATTCTCAAATAGAAGAAAAGGAAAAAATTCTTGATAAAAATATAACTGCAAATGATAGTGTAACAACTACTAAAGAGGAGCTTACATCTAATTTAAATAGTAAAAATACTTCACTAAATGAAATTCTTGAAAAAGAAAATAAATATAACGAAGATAAAAAAATATTGGATGAAAAATATAATGAAATGCTATCTAATGAGAGAAAATTAAATCAAGAAGTTATGACTTTAAAATCAAAATATAATTATCTTACGAACCTTGAAAACGAAAATGAAGGATATTACAAAAGTGTAAAAGAATCACTTTTGTATGCAAAGAAAAACAACATGCAAAATGTATATGGTACAGTTGCATCATTGATATCCACAGAGGAAAAGTATGAATATGCAGTGGAAATAGCACTTGGTGGATATATGCAAAATGTTGTTGTAAATGATGAACAAACAGCAAAGAAAATTATTTCATACTTAAAGGAAAATTCGCTTGGTCGTGTTACTTTTCTTCCTATTAATACTATTAAAAAGGTAGATAACAGTATAAAAGATAAAGCAAGAAAATTGGATGGATATATAGGAATGGCATCAGAAATAGTAAAATATGATTCTAAATTTAAAGATGTAATACTTTTAAGTTTAGGTTCAACTATTGTTGTAGATACTGTTGATAATGCAATCTTAATGTCAAAAAAACTAAAGAATATGGCAAGAATTGTAACTCTTACAGGTGAACTTTTCTCAGCTACAGGAAGTATAACTGGTGGTAAAAACTCACATAGTTCAGCAGGACTTCTTGGTAGAAAAGAAAAAATTGAAAAATTAAAGAAGATAATTTCAGATAAAGAAAAAGAATACAGCTCTTTAAATAACGACGTAAGAGAACTAAATATTCAAATAGAAGAAGCAAAAAAAGAAAACAACAAAATTGTAGAAGAAAAATCTTCATGCCAAATAGAGATAGCAACACTTAAGGAGAAATTATTAAATATTGAAAGAGAAGAAAAAAAGGTATTACTTGCAAAAGAAAACGCAAAATTAGCTATTGATAGTTTAAAGGAGCAAAATGAAACTTTAAGAGAAAATATTGAAGAAAATAACAAAAAGGTAGAAGAGCTTGAGAAAAAAATAAACGAAAATCAAGAAATAGTTGATGAGTATTCAAGATTTAATAAAGAAAAATCCGAAATGGTAAGTAATTTACATGAAGATATTGCAAACCTTAAAGTATCAATTTCATCATTTGATGAAAGTAGTGGCTCAATTGACGAAATGAAAGATAAATTATCGCAAGATATACAAAACTTTGAAGAGGGAATTGAAAGAAAGAAATCAAGTATAACAAATTTTGAGACTTCAAAAAGGGATGCTGAAGAAGAAATAAAAACTCTAACAGAGTCTATTAAAGAAAAACAAAACTTTAAACTTGATTTTGCAAATATTTTAAATAATCTAAAAGATACTAAAAAAGAAGTTGAGCAAAAACAAGAAACTCTAGAAGTAAAAGTACTAGATGGATTAAGAAAAATAGATAAATTAAAAGATGAAAGAGCAAAAGTTCAAGCTAGAAAATTAAAATTTGATATAGAAATAGAAAATCTAAAAAACAAAATGTGGGATGATTATGAAATAACTATATCTGTTGCAAAAGAAATGATAGAATCTCTTCCAGTAGATGATAGTGATGAGAAGACAATTGTTAAAAATGCTGAAAAGATTAGAAAAGAAATAAAAGATCTAGGTGAAGTAAGTGTTGGAGCAATTGAAGAGTATAAATCTACAAAAGAACGTTATGATTTTATATCAAATCAAAAAGCAGACTTAGAAGAAACAAAGAAAAAGCTTGAAAATTTAATTAATAATATGACAAGTATAATGAAGCAACAGTTTGAAAAACAGTTTAAACTAATTAATGAAAACTTTAATGAAACATTTAAAGAACTGTTTGGAGGAGGAAAAGCTGAATTAAAACTTGAAGATGAGTCTAATGTTTTATCATCAGGAATAGAAATAGAAGTACAACCTCCAGGTAAAAAACTTCAAAGTATGATGCTTTTATCAGGTGGAGAGAGAGCTCTAACTGCAACTGCTTTGTTATTTGCTATACTTAAGCTTAAGGCACCTCCATTTTGCATATTAGATGAAATTGAAGCTGCACTCGATGATGTAAATGTACATAGATTTGCAGAATACATTAAAAAATATTCAAAAAATACACAGTTTATTGTAATAACACATAGAAAAGGTACTATGGAAGTTGCGTCATCTACTTACGGTGTTACAATGCAAGAGTATGGTATATCTAAGGTTGTTTCAATGAAGATGAAATAGTGGCTTAAAATAAATTGTTATATGTAAAAATATAATAGAAAATTCAGAAAAAAATAATTCAGTTATTAAAAATGAAGACTCATTTAGAAGCTCACTAGGTAAACTAGTAAATGAAGCATGTGATGATGTAATATTACATGAAGATGGAGATGATAATCTTGAAAAAAGAAAAAAAGAATACAAAGAAAAAGAAGTTTAATTTTAAATTTTTAAAAATAATTCCTTTAATTATTTTTATAATTCCAATTGTTATATTTGTTATTATGAAATGTAGTAATACATCATATAGAATAAATTACTTTTTATTTATATTTATTCAGTTAGCAAACTTAATTTGGATGATAGCTATATTTAGATATAAGGATAAAGTTTCAAAGTGGATAGTTATAGTATATTTGCTATATTGTGTTGCAATATTTTTTGCACCTATGTATTCTAATATGATAATTCATTCATCTAAAGATAGTGATGCAAAGGTTAGCGGTATGAAAATGGAAAATGTTTATAAAAACATTTATGGAATAAAGATATTTTCTAAATAACTTAAAAATATTTTTTTCTATTTAAATAAATCTATACGAAATTTAAAATATAAAATAAAGGAAAAGAGGCTATTTAATCATAGCCTTTTTTCCTTTATTTAATTGACTTTTTTTATCATAAAATATATAATAAAAGCATATGAAATGAATAAATCATACACTGTATGTGTAATAAAAAAATAGAAAGGAACAAATGATATGGAAAATAAATCAAATATTACGGAAGAAATGCTTAGTAAATGTAATGACATAATATCTAAAATAAATAATTACTATAGTGCTAAAATGGTTGGACAAGAAAAATTAAGGAAATCACTTCTAGCAACTGTTATTGCAAATGGGCATATACTTTTAGAATCAGTACCTGGACTTGCAAAAACAACGGCAGCTAAAACTTTAACTGAGGCTGCCTCAGGTAAATTTTCAAGGATACAGTGTACACCAGATTTACTTCCTAGTGACATTATAGGTACGCAAATCTTTAATTATCAAAATAATAATTTTGAAACAAAGCTTGGACCTGTATATGCAAATTTTGTTTTGCTAGATGAAATAAACAGATCAAGTGCAAAAACTCAAAGTGCAATGCTTGAGGCGATGCAAGAAAGACAAACAACAATAGGACAAGAGGTATATAAAATGCCAGATGTATTTATTGTAATTGCAACACAAAACCCAATAGAGCAAGAAGGAACATATCTTTTATCAGAGGCACAATTAGATAGATTTTTGTTAAAAGAAAAACTTGAATATCCTACAATGAATGAAGAAATTGAGATTTTAAATAGAATTGAGAATGGTGCATTTGATAAGGATAAAAAATCTGTAATTGATTTAAAGGATATACAATATCTTCAAGAAACGTCTAAAATGATATACATGGATGAGTCAATAAAAAGATACATAGTAAATATAATTTATGCAACTAGACATCCTGAAAAATTAATATCCACTGAATTAGCAAAATATGTTACTCTAGGAGCAAGTCCAAGAGGCGCTATATCTCTTATGGAAGTATCAAAAGCTGTAGCTTTAATAAATAATAGAAATTATGTAACTCCTGATGATGTTAAGAGTTTAATACATAGTGTGCTAAGACATAGGATTTCACTTAATTATGCTGCTATAGCAGACGAAGTAACTTCAGATGATATTATAGATGCAATAATAGGAGCATTGAAAACGCCATGATAAAAGATTATTTGAGTAGAGTAAAATCGAATATTAACATATATACAAATAAAAAAACGTTAAGGCTTTTGGATGGAACATATAAATCTATATATAAGGGAAAAAGTTTAGATTTTGATGATCTGAGAGAATATGTAGTAGGAGACAATATAAAAGATATTGATTGGAAATCGTCTGCAAGAAGCGGAAATATCCTAATAAGAAGATATATTGCAGAAAAAAAGCATAATTTTTTATTTGTACTTGATTCTGGAGAAAAAATGTTAGCTGATACAGTAAGTGGAGAATCTAAAAAAAATATTGCAATAATTACAACTGGAATTTTGTCATATATAGCAAATAATCATGGAGATTATACAAGTTCTCTTTTTTATTCTAATAATGGACTTGATAATGTAGCATTTAATTCTAGTCCTTTAAATGTTGAAAAAATATTAAGTAGTTATGAAAAAAATATATCTATAGAAAATCAAATTTCTATAAATGATATGTTAAATCATGTTATAAAAAATATAAAAAAGAGAATGATTATATTTGTAATTACTGATCTAGCCGGAATGGATAGTGTAACTGAAAATACTTTAAAACAAATATCTATTTTAAATGATTTGATGTTTATTAATATAAGTGATGCATATATGACAGGAAATGTAGCTTATGATATAGATAAAAGATCATATATTCCAAAGTCTATATTAACTAATAACAAGCTATTTGACCTTGAAAAAAATAAAAGAAACGAGATAATCTCTTCATGTAATAAAAAATTTAATAAATATGGCGTGTCAAGTATTACAATAAGTAAAGAAAATGAAATTGTAACAAATATTATAGATTTGTTGGAAAGGCACAAAAATGCAATCATCAATTGATTTAAGGGCTCCATTTTCATATAATATTATACCTATAATAATAGGTATAATATTTATTATTATAATATCAATTTATTTTTTTGTAAAAAATAAAAGTAAAAATGAAAAAATAATAGGTATTGATAAGAGAAAAGAATTAGGTGAGCTAAATATTAAAGAAATAAAGAAAAAGTATATTAACAAGTTGGACAAACTAAAATTAAGTGTGGAAAATGAGAATATAGGTTTAAGAGAAGGATATCAAACCTTAAGTAGTATTATTCGTTATTTTGTATATGATGTTACAAATATAAAAGTTCAAAATTATACTTTAGAAGAAGTAAGAAAATTAGACATTAAATATTTGCCGGAACTTATGGAAGAATATTATAGACCTGAATTTGCAAAAGAGAGTTTAGGAAATATACAAATTTCAATAAATAATGCAAAGGGGGTAATTGAAAAATGGAGCTAATGTATCCCTTTGTAATTTTAGTTATAATTGTAATATTAATTTTTGTTTTAGTTATAAAGAATAAAAAAGATGATAAGTACAAAAATGGAATTAAGGTAGCAAATACCCAGTATATAAAAAGTATACCATATTATAAAGAGATAGTTAAAAAGCAAAAATTTTTTTCAGCCATAGTTATATGCTTTGCAATAATTTCAATTATTTTTTCTAGTATATTAATCGCAAGACCAGTTACAAGTAAAGTTACAGAAGAAACAAAGTACAGTAGGGATATTTTTTTATGTATGGATGTTTCAACTTCTGTAAATGATTTAAACGAAAACTTAGTATCAACACTAAAAGATACTGTAAAAAATTTGCAAGGAGATAGAGTGGGAATATCGATTTTTAATACATCATCCACACTGATTGTACCTCTTACCGATGATTATGATTATGTCTTAGATACACTAGAAAATTTACAAAAGGCGCTTAAAGTTAATAATGAAGCTGATTATAAAAATGAAGATTTTTATTATCTTCAACAATATATTAGGGCAGGAACTTTAGTTGGTAATCCAGAAAGAGGAAGCTCAATTATTAGTGATGGGCTTGCTTCATGTGTATATAACTTTCCTGATTTAAATGAAAATAGAAGTAGAATCATTATTTTTTCAACAGATAATGAGATGTCAGGAGAACCTATTATTACCTTATCTGAAGCAGCAAACCTATGCAAAGAAAAAAACATAACTGTATATCCAATTGCACCAAGTAGTGTAAGAAAAAAAGATTTAGAAGGATTGAAGAATGTTGCTGAAGTAACTGGTGGAGAAGTTTATACTGAAACAACCTCAAATACAACTACAAGTATTGTAAAAAATATAAACGAAAAAGCAAAAAGCGTTACTAAGACAAGTGTAAAGAAAGATAAGGTGGACGTACCTTTTATTCCATTTACAATACTTGTTTGCAGCATTTTAATTTTAGTTATTTTAGACAGAAAGGTGATAGTATGATAATAAATCCAATAATTAATATATGGATAATGACAAGTATTTGTATATTTATTATCCTTATTGGCATAAGTAAGAAAAATAAACGTGATATTATCACTAAAGCTGTTATATCATTTTTGTTATTTATGATAAATTTAAGAATTATGATACCAACATCTGATGGTAAAATGTCAAGTAACAATTTAGATGTACTTTTTGTAATTGATAATACAATAAGTATGGTTGCCGAAGATTATGATGGAAATAAAACAAGATTAGAAGGAGTAAAAAATGATTGTAAGTATATAATTGAACATTTAAGAGGTGCAAAATTTTCAGTTATAACTTTTTCTAATTCAGCTAAAATAGATATACCTTTTACTAATGATACCGATGCTGTAAATAATATTATAGATTCTCTTGATGTGATGATATCTATGTATGCTAAAGGAAGTTCTTTAAATGCTCCAATTAAAGATATGGGATATGATTTGAAAAATTCAGCAAAAGATATTTCAAGAAAGAGGATTGTATTTTATATAAGTGATGGTGAGATTACAAATGATGAAAAATTAAAATCTTATTCAGATTTAAAGAAAAATGTTGATGGCGGAGCAGTTCTTGGATATGGAACAAATAAAGGCGGAAAAATGAAAGTAAAAAAGTATAGTTTTAGTGAATCTAAAGAATATTTAGAGGATAATACTCAAAATACTTATCCTCATCCTAAAGCTATATCTAAAATTGACGAAGAAAATTTAAAACAGATTGCAAAAGATCTTGGAATAGAATATGTTAATATGCAAAAAACATCTAATGTAGATAAAATATTAAAAAAAATATCTAGAGATATCAGTAGAGATACACAAACATTTGATGTCAATACATGTAATGATACATATTACATTTTTGCAATTATGCTAATTATGGTTTTGTTCTTTGAGCTAATAAACTATAAAAGGAGAATTGCTATATGAAAAAGATAGTAAAAATCATTTATATAATTGTTATTTCTATAACAATTATCCTTTCTTTTAATTTTGTTTTAAATCAATTTTTTCTATCTAAGTATAATGAAAAAAAATATGATGAAAATATGTTAGATGTGATTAAATATATAAATATATCACAACCATGTGTAGTTTATTATAACATTGCAAATGCTAAATATAAAACTGGAGATTATGATGGTGCAATAGAAGAATATAAAAAAGCATTAAAATTATTTCCTACCAAACATGAGGATTGTGATATTAGAATAAATTTAGTTCTTGCAATGATAAAAAAAATTGATGTTAAAAATGATAAAAAAGAGGATATACTTTCAGTTTTATATGAATCCCTTGACATATTATGTGAAAAAGGATGTGCTAATATAAATGATGATAATGGGCATAATAAAGATGCTGAAACTTTAAAAGAAGAAATATTGGAATTTATAGATCAATTAAATAAAAATGGTGATAGTGAGAATGACGATGATGATAAAAATAAAGATAAAAATTTCAATGACGAACAAAATTCTAACGTTGAAGAACAATTAAAACAAATAGAGAAAAAATCTGTAGAAGAGAGAAAATATAAATTGAATTCTTCAAAAGAATTTAATAATTATTCATATTATGATGGAAAAAAGTGGTAAATAGATGATTTAAATTGCATGATGTATTGACAAATAATACTAAATATATTATATTGTTAATATATATAAAGAGGTTAGATTTATGGGAAAAAATAAATATGAAGACTTATATGAGAATATAATAAATGGTACTTATAATTATGAAGAGGAGCAACAAAAAGTAGAACAAAACAGAAATATGTTTTATTTAATAAGGGAATTGAATGCAAATCCTGATATGTTAGAGAATGTCAAGAAAATGATGGATTATAGGGATTTACGTACTAAGCAATCATGGCTATCAAACTTTTATTATAATAGCAATAAATTTAATGATGGAGAATTGAAATTGCAAACATTAAAAAATGAGGTGTATAGGCTTGATAGAGATAGAAGAAAATATCATAATAATGCTCTTGCATCTTTCTATTCTTTAGTAAATGATATGAAGAAAAATGGAATACCACCTTTATATAAAGGAAAAATTATGACCCCATTTGATGTGATAAAGTAAATAAATATGGAGATCCTAACATAAGACAAGAGATGACAGATGGTTTTTTAAAAATGTTGTATAGTATATCTGAAACAACAATAGCTGATTTGGGAATAGAACAAGGGGAATACGATAAAGGTGTTGATTCATTTAAAAAAATTTCAGGTGAATTGCGTCACCAGGATCATTCGTATGGTGTTAAAGAGCCATTAAGAAACGATGATGATGCACCATCATTTTATTAAAAAACTTGACTTATGTAAATAAAAATGCTATAATTATATACGGTGGTAAGATATAAGCCGTATTTAATAATAAGGTTGGAGTGATTAAAATGATAGAGTACATTAATACTTTATTTTCAGAAAAAAGTAAAGTGGAAGCGTCAAGAATGATAGGAAAGGAATATCCACTTACTAAACTAAGAGAATGTGCTACATATTTAAATGAAAAATTTCCAAATGATTTTAATTTTAAAGTTGATGGAAATGATTATGAGTTGTATAAATCTATTTTAGAGTTTGAAAAGAAGTATAGGCCATAAAATAAGCGAGCATTTGCTCGCTTATTTTTCATGGTAAGTGTTATTTATATTTGGATTTAGTGAAAATTACAATATAAATAGCAATTAATTTTCATTAGTTATTTTTTCCATCATTTCAAGATAATCCCATTTTTTATCAATTTCTTTTTGTAAATCTTCAATCATCCATTCATTACCAGGTTTGAACATATGTCTAAATCTTCTTTGTAATTTTAAAAATTCTTCAACTGGTAATTTTTTAGCAGGTCTATATGTTATTTTGTATTTACCATTTTCAACTTCGTAAAGAGGCCAAAAACAAGTATCTACAGCAAGTTTAGAAATAGTTTGAAGATCTTCTGTAGGATATCCCCATCCCCTAGGACAAGGTGATAAAACAGACATATACGTAGGGCCTTTGGTGTAAATTGCTTTTTCTGATTTTTCATATAAATCTTTTAGGTTACCAATCAATGCTGACTGTGCTACATAAGGAATATTATGTTTTACCATTATTTCTGTTAAATCTTTACGCATTTGAGATTTTCCATTTTTTATCTTACCAACAGGAGATGTTGTAGTATCAGCATAATGTGGCGTAGAAGAGGAACGCTGAGTTCCAGTATTCATATATGCACCATTATCATAACATATGTATGCTATATCATGTCCTCTTTCCATTGCACCAGATAATGATTGTAGACCTATATCTAAAGTACCTCCATCACCACCAAATCCAATAAATTTAGTAGTTTTATCATTATTTATTTTTTCATCTTTTTTAAATTTGTTATACACAGCTTCAACACCAGATAAAGTAGCAGGTGCACATTCAAATGCTGTATGAATAAATGAACAATTTTTCCATGATGTGTATGGGTATGTGCAAGTAGATACTTCAAGGCAACCAGTTGCAACTGATATAGCTGCGTTATCTTCTTCTTTTAATGCTCTTAGAACACCGTTAACAATAACTGGTGCACCACAACCAGCACACATCCTATGACCAGAGGTAAGTCTATTTTCTTTTTTTATTTGTTCTTTTAAGATATACATTTAAACCTCCTCCTTTTCAAGACCAAGAAAATATTTAACTTTATCTAATTTTCCTGTATTTGATATATTTATTAAATTGTTTGCAATATCTTCTATATCGTCAATCTTTACATCTGCACCACCTAGTCCATATATGTAATTTATAGTATTTACATGTACGTTTTGAGAAAACATAGCAGATGTTATTTCTCCAAATAAAGGACCGCAATATCCATTTATACTATCAGCTTTATCCATAATAGCAAGAGCTTTTAAATTTTTTAGCTCTTGTGGAATAGAGGTATAAGGAAGAGGTCTAAAACATCTAGGTTTTAAAAGCCCTATTTTTATGCCTTTATCTCTTAACTTATCAATAGTATCTTTTATTGTACCAGCTGTTGAATTAAGAGCAATTATTCCAATTTTAGCATCATCCAATTTATATTTTTCATAAAGTTCGTATTTTCTTCCGGTTAGTTTATAAAATTCATCTGATACTTGATTTATTACATCTATAGCATTATCCATAGCAACAGATAAATCTTTTCTTATGCTAAAATAATATTTTTGAAGAGCAAGAGGGCCCATTGATATATTTTTATTTATATCAAGTAAATATTCCTCCGGTTCATATTTACCTACAAATTTTTTTACTTCTTCGTTTTCTAAAAGCATTATATTTTCAATAGAGTGTGATGTTATAAATCCATCATAGCAAACCATAACTGGAAGTTTAGTTTTTTCAGTTATTTTTACTGCCATAATTGTATTATCATATGCTTCTTGATTATTTTCACAGTATAATTGAATAAATCCACAGTCTCTTACTCCCATTGAGTCAGAATGATCATTATGAATATTTAATGGAGCAGATAATGCTCTATTTGCACATATTAGTGTCATAGGTAATCTCATTCCAGAAGCTACATATAACATTTCAAACATAAGTGCAAGTCCTTGTGATGAAGTTGCACTCATAACTCTGCCACCAGCAGCTGCAGCACCAATTGTAGCAGACATTGCTGAGTGCTCACTTTCAACAGGTATAAACTCAGTATCAACAGTACCATTTGCAACAAAATTTGAAAAATATTGTGGTATTTCTGTTGATGGAGTAATTGGATATGCAGCAACAACATCTGGATTTATTTGTTTCATAGCAGTGGCAACAGCTTCATTACCACTTAATCTCTCACGAATAGCCATAATCTACACCTCCTGTTTATCTATATCTGATTTCATATCAATTGCATGAAATGGACAAACCTTTGCACAGATACCACATCCTTTACAAAAGTCAAGATCCATACCAAGTAGTTTTCCATCTTTATGTCTGATACATCCTTCAGGACAATAGGGAACACACATCATACAATTTTTACATTTTTCTTTATCGTGATATGGATATTTATTTTTCCAGTCACCCGTTTTAAATTCTACAGAGTTACCATCTTTTAAAATTATACCGCCTAAACTATATTTTTTCTTCATTTAGTACCTCCTTTAATTTCATCGTATCCTCTAAGTAAAGCTTCCATATTTGGTTCAATCACTTCAGGTTTTTTAGCAAATTTATGGCTAAAAGCATCTTTCATATTGTCTACAAGTTCTTCTTTAGACATTATTTTAGTTATATTTACAACTGCAGCAAGCATTGCTGTATTTGGAAAATTTGCTTTTAAGCATTCCAAACTTATTTTTGATGCATCTATAGTATATATTTTACCACTAAATCCATTTAACTTTTTCCTTAAACTATCAATATCTTCATTTGTATTTATAACTATAGCACCATTATCTTTAAGTCCACTTGTTACATCAACAGCTCCAATAAGAGAGTCATCTACAACTACAACATAATCAGGCTCATAAATATTAGAGTGTATTCTAATAGGTGTGTCACTGATACGATTATATGCAGTAATTGGTGCACCCATTCTTTCTGGTCCATATTCAGGAAATCCTTGAATATATTTTCCTGTATTAAAAGCAGCATCAGCAAGTAAAAGGGAAGCTGTTTTAGCTCCTTGACCGCCTCTGCCATGCCATCTAATTTCTATCATTTTAAACCTCCTTAAGATTATGATATAAGTATATATCTAAAATTATTACAAGTCAAGTAAAATGCAATAAATTGAGATGTTGCGACAGATTTAGATATTAAGATAAATAATGCTTGATATACACATTATTATATAGTATAGTATATTTAATAGTAAAAAATATGAAATATATTAAGTTAATTAAAAATGAATATTATAAGTAAAGAAATTTTTTTATTATAATTAGAGACAAAAATTTTTAGATATGGTATAATAAAAAATAAGCGAGGGACATATATGAACGATAAATTAAAAGAAATAACTGATAAAGCAATAGAAATGAAAAAAATTTAGATATGACAGATCTTGATATTGCAAAATTTATCCATATTGAATTAGGGAAAGCTATATACTATGACAATAATTATTCATCACAGCAAGAAGATAATGGACATGAAGCACAATTATCTATAAACAGAAAAGAAAATATGTTAAAGAGTAATACGGATAAAACATCAAAGATGTAAATGTGTAAAGGTATGGCAGAGATATATGCTGAAATACTGAACAGTGTTGGGATAGAAGCTAAGTCAGTTGGAACAACTATGAAAGGGCAAACGCAAGAAGTTAGTGAAAATGAAGCAAAGCACTTTTATACTTTGTTTAAAACTGGAGAACAAGAATACATACAAGATTTTTTAATGGAATCTGCTTTAATTCTAATTTATTAACAAAATTGAAGCAGGAAAATTTAATTGATAAAAGTAAAGATAATTCAATCATTATGAATAAAGTATATAAAAAATATATGAAAAAATTTAAAAAGATAATTAAGGAAGATGAAGTATTCTTAAATTTTGAGCTTATAAAAAAAATAAAGAAAAATGGTTTAAAAATAGGTCTAGTTTCAACATCTAAGAGGTGCTTTATTGATTTATTGTTAGAAAAATTAAATATAAATAAACTTTTCGATATAGTTATTTCTAGAGAAGATGTAGAAAAGTTGAAACCTGATATGCAGGGCTATGTAAAAGCTATGAAAAAGCTTAAAGTCAATCCGTGTAATTGCATAGCTATAGAAGATTCAAAAAGAGGAATAATATCTGCAACTAGTGCAGATATAAAGACAATAAGATCTTACCAATATTTAAATGAAAGTAAAAATGAACAAAATTACATTACATCTATAGAAAGAATTAGTAGTACTCTTTTAATAATTATCAATAATATCAATAGTATCAATAAAATATAACTTATTCAAGCTTGTATATTATAAAACTTATTATTTGTATTATATTTTTGTGTATATATTGTGAAATATCTTGTGCTGGGAATATAAATGTGATAGGATATATTCATTATGATAAAAAATGTATTAGAATGTTTAGAAAATTCATGTAAAAAAAATGAAGATAAAATAATATTTGCAGATGAAAAAGAAGAAATAACATATTTAGAATTTTTAAAAAACTCGCAAAAAATTGGAACAGGTCTTTATAATAAAAGTTCTAATAAAAGGCCAATTGCTATATTCATCGACAAAAGCATAAATACACTACTTGCAATGTTTGGAGTACTTTATAGTGGATCATTTTATACTGTAATTGATGTGAATTCACCAATAGATAGAATAAAATCAATTGCAAAAACTCTTGAGGTAGCAGAGGTAATAACTGATGAGAAAAATAGATCTAAAATCCAAAATGATAACATATTTCAAAATGTGTATACAGTAGAAGAACTTTTAAAATGGAAAGTTGATAATGATGTAATATCAAATGTAAGAGAAAATTCTATTGATACAGACCTTATGTATGTACTTTTTACATCAGGATCTACTGGGGTGCCAAAAGGTGTTGCAATATGTCATAGAAGTGTTATAGATTATATATCATTTATAAAAAATAAATTTGATATTAATGGAAATACTATTTTTGGGAGTGGTACGCAGTTATATTTTAGTATGTCGATTCTTGATATATATACTAATATATTAGCAGGTTCTACTCTTTACCTTATTCCTAAAATATATTTTTCTTTTCCAATAAAATTGTTAGAATTTATGAATCAAAAAAAAATAAATACAATTTATTGGGTACCTTCAGCTTTAGGAATTATTTCAGATTTAAGAGCCTTAGATGATATAGATTTGCCATATTTAAAGAAGGTGTTATTTGCAGGTGAAGTTATGCCTGTTAAGAAATTAAACTATCTAATGATACATTTAAAAAATGCAATGTTTGCAAATTTATATGGGCCAACAGAGGTTACAGATATTTGTACTTATTATATTGTAGATAGAAAATTTAAAAATGACGAATCACTTCCTATAGGTGTTGCATGCGATAATTGTGAGGTTTTAGTATTAAAAGATGATTTTACAAAAGCAAATTTTGGCGAAGAAGGACAACTTTGTGTAAAGGGTTCATATCTTGCACTTGGTTATTATAACAATAAAGAGGCAACTAAAAGAGCTTTTATACAAAATCCCCTTAATTTAAAATTTCCTGAAGTTATTTATTTAACTGGAGACATAGTAAAATATAATCAAAGAGGAGAACTAGAATATATTTCAAGAAAGGATTTTCAAATAAAGCATATGGGGTATAGGATAGAACTTGGAGAAATTGAAAAAGTTGCAAATTCTATTGAAGGTATACAAAGCGTTGCATGTGGTTATGATTTTAAAAAAAGCAGAATTGTTATGTTTTATACAAGTAGTAATGTAGATGAATATATTCTTAAAAATTCTTTAAAAGAAAAATTATTAGACTATATGATGCCATCAAAGATTATTAAACTAAAGGTGATGCCGCATAATGCAAATGGAAAAATAGATAGAAAAAAATTAAAAGAAATGTTGGAGGTAAAGTAATGGAAAAATTATTAGAAGTTTTAGAAGATGTAAAACCTGATGTTGACTTTAAAAGTTCAAAGTGTTTAATTGATGATAGGATATTAGATTCACTTGATATTGTATCGATTGTGAGTGCTTTAAACGAAGAGTTTGATATACAAATATCTATAAAAGATATTGTGCCTGAAAATTTTAATTCAGTAGATGCATTATATTCCCTTGTAAAAAGATTACAAGAAGATTAAAGGTGGTAGCCTATGGCAATTAATTCTTTAAAATACGTAATATTTGTTGCAATTGTTGTGGCTATATATTATTTATTTCCTAAGAGAACAAAAGGAATTGTTTTGCTTATTGCAAGTTATGTTTTTTATTTTATAAATAGTTCAAAACTAACAATATATTTAATTATTACTACTATTTCAATATATTGTATTTCTCTTCTAATGACAAAAATTGACAAGTTAGCAAAAGAAAAATGTAAGTTACTTGAAAAAGATAGTAAAAAGATAATAAAGAAAAATGCCAAGATAAAAAAGAAACTTTTACTAGTAGTTGCCTTAGTAATAAATTTTGGAATATTAATAGCACTTAAGTATTGTAATTTTATTTTTTTTAATATAAATAGTATATGTAATGTATTTAATATAGATTTTAATATTCCATTTAAAAATGTTGTATTACCACTTGGAATTTCATACTATACACTTCAGGCAGTAAGTTATGTTGTAGATGTTTATAGAGGAAAGTATAAAGCCGATAAAAATTTCTTTAGGGTCGCACTTTTTGTAAGTTTTTTTCCACATATAGTTGAAGGCCCAATTGGGAAATATGACTTGATAGCAGACGATATATATAATTCGCATAAATTTAATTACAAAAATTTTACTTATTCTATTCAACTAATATTATGGGGATATTTTAAGAAGATGGTAATTGCAGACAGAGCAGGACTTTTTGTGAGTACTATATTTGATAATTATACAACATATGGTGGAGTCATAATAATAGCTTCTATAATGTTATATACATTGCAGTTATATTCAGAATTCTCAGGTTGTATAGATATAGTAAGGGGCGTAGCTGGATTATTTGGAATTACACTTAGTGAAAATTTTAAAAGACCATTTTTTTCAAAAACTGTACAGGAATTTTGGCATAGATGGCATATAACCCTTGGAGTATGGTTAAAAGAATATGTTTTTTACCCCATTTCTTTCTCTAAACTTACAGTTAAAATAACTGGAGCATTTAAAAAAATAGTAAAAAATAATTATATTACAAAGATTTTACCATCAGTCATATCGATGTTTTTTGTGTGGCTTGTAATGGGAATTTGGCATGGAGCAAGTTGGAAATACGTTTTTTATGGAATGTATTATTATTTTATAATGATGGCAGGGATGGTACTTTCACCATTATTTAAAATAATTTTACGTAAATTAAAGATTAATACACAAAAAAAGTGGTATAAAGTTATGCAGATTATACGTACACATTTTTTTGTATTTATTGGAATGATGATTTTTAGAGCGAGTACTATTAAAGAGGCTTTTTGTATCTTTAAGTCAATATTTAGTTTTAAATCTATAGACAAGGTTTTAAATGGTAAAATTTTTTCTTTGGGAGTTGGAATAAGTGACTTTATTATTATATTAGTATCAGTAATTTTGCTATATACTGTTGGAATTATACAAGAAAAGGAATATATGGTGAGAGATAAAATTGCTGAGAAAAAAGTTGTAGTTAGATGGGCAATATATTATATTCTAATATTTTCAATTTTAATATTTGGAATATATGGTAAAGGATATAACGCTAGCAGTTTTATATACGGTAATTTTTAGGAGTGTGTATGTTATCAAGGATGAATCTTAAACTTATTTTTAAAATTATTTCATTTATATTAATTGGAATTATTATTTTTATATTGTTATCAGCAATTATAGTACCACACTGGACAAGAAATGATGGAACTACAGTTGTTATTAAAAGTTTCTATAACGAGCCAAAGGACACAATTGATGCTGTGTTTATAGGAAATAGTAGTGTATATAAAGGCATATCACCAATGGAAATTTGGAAAAAATATGGTATAACTTCGTATGATTTTGCTTCACCGGATCAGAAAATTTGGCTTTCTTATTATTTTATAAAAGAATGTTTTAATTATCAAAAACCAAAAGTGATAGTATTAAGTGTTGATGAATTTTTTTCAGAGGAAAATATTTCAGAGCAAAGTTTGAGAAAAGCTTTAGATTCAATGAGGTATAATGGAGTAAAAAGAGAAATACTAAATGACAAAACGTTTAATATTTCATCATCAGAAAAACTAAGCTATATTTTTCCAATATTAAGATATCATTCAAGATGGGATAAGCTTGAATTTGATGATTTTATACTTGAAGATGATAAAGATATAACAGTACATAAGGGTTATGTTATAACTAAGAAGAAAAAATCATATAGTACAGGAAAAGGTTCAGATAGTGAATCAATTGGAATAAAAGTAACGAATTATTTGGATAAAATAATAGATATATGCAAGGAAAATAATACCGAACTTGTACTTACATATATACCATCTCCTGTCACTTGGTCTGAAGAAAAGTATAATGAAATACAGAACTTTGCTAAATCTCATAATTTAAAGTATATAGATCTAAATAAAAATAATTTGGCTGATATTAATTGGAAAGATGACACTGAAGATGGTGGATGGCATTTAAATTTATATGGTGCTATGAAAGTAACAGACTATATCGGTAGAGTATTAAAAGATGAATATAATCTACCAAATCATAAAAAAGATGAAGAATATAATGGGTGGTATGAAGAAGAAAAAAGATATGACATTGCACTTAGAGAATTGTAGATTTAAAAAATAATAATTTATTTTTATTGATTATTGACTTTAACAAAATATAGTGTTAATATATAACTATTAGTGTTATTTTATACATCAGATATATCAAAACCTTAATTTTTTGTTTTTTTACACACCATAAATAAAATTTGTTTTTGATTTTTCTTGACAATTAAATAATACTAGTGTATAATATGTGTAAAGTTAAAATGCTTTACACATATTTTTTGAGGTAAGAAATGGAAGAAAATATAAAATTTAGTATGCTTTATGACATATATGGAGAGTTACTTACAAAAAAGCAACAAGATATTTTTGAAGAATATTATTTATATAACCTTTCTTTAAGAGAAATAGCAAAAAACAAAGAGATTTCCTATCAAGCAGTAAGAGATAGCATAAAGAAAAGTGAAGAACTACTTGAAGAATATGAGAAAAAAGTTGGAATGCTAAATTTAAAGAAGAAGGTAAATAAAATAGAAAAAATATGTAAAACTCAAGATGGAAATAAAGAAGAAATATTAAAAGTTTTAAGTGAGGATGATATATAGTGTTTGAAAATTTATCTGATAGACTTCAAGGTATAGTAAAAAAATTAAAAGGTCAAACAAGAATTACAGAGAAAGAATTAAATGAATGTTTAAGAGAAGTTAAACTTGCACTTTTAGAAGCTGATGTAAACTATAAAGTTGTAAAAAAGTTTGTAAATAATGTAAAAGAAAAAGCTTTAGGTGAAGATGTAATGAAGAGTCTTACACCTGGTCAACAAGTTATTAAAATTGTTAGAGATGAACTTACAGAACTTCTTGGTTCTTCAGAGTCAAAATTAAACATTTCATCAAATCCACCAACTATAATTATGCTTGTAGGACTTCAAGGTAGTGGTAAAACAACACTTTGTGGAAAGCTTAGTAATTATTTAAGAAAACAGGGTAAAAAACCACTTATGGTAGCTTGTGATGTATATAGGCCAGCTGCAATAAAACAACTTGAAACTATAGGCAAAAGTTTAAATATTGATGTGTATAGTGAAGAAGGAAATAAAAATGTAGTTGAAGTTGCAAGTAATGGATTAAAAAAAGCTCATGCTAAACTTTGTGATGTTGTATTAATAGATACTGCAGGTCGTCTTCAAATAGATGATACACTTATGGATGAATTGGTAGATCTAAAAAAAGCTGTAAAACCTCATGAAATTATACTTGTAGTAGATAGTATGACTGGTCAGGAAGCTGTAAATGTTGCAGAAACATTTAATGAAAAAGTAGGTATTGATTCAATAACAATGTCAAAACTTGATTCTGATACAAGAGGTGGTGCTGCATTATCTGTAAAAGAAGTAACAAATAAACCAATTAAATTTGCTTCTGTTGGAGAAAAGTTAAGTGATTTAGAACCATTTTATCCAGATAGAATTGCTTCAAGAATACTTGGAATGGGAGATGTTTTATCAATTATAGATAAAGCAGAAAAAGCTTTTGATGAAGAACAAGCAATTGAACTTGAAAGTAAAATGAGAAAGAATGAATTTACTCTTGATGATTATTTATCAGTTATGAAAAAAATAAGAAAGATGGGTTCATTTAAACAAATTCTTGGTATGATGCCTGGAATTCCAAGTGAAATTAGAAATGCTGAAATTGATGAAAAACAATTATTTAGAATAGATGCAATTATTACTTCCATGACAAAAGAGGAAAGAAGAAATCCTAAAATATTAAATGCTAAAAGAAGAATTAGAATTGCAAATGGTAGTGGTAATAAAGTTGAAGATATAAATAGATTTATGAATCAATTCGAACAAATGCAAAAAATGATGAAATCTTTAAATGGAGCTAAGGGAAAAAATAAATTTAGAAATTTAAAGAATATGATTAAATAAAATTGTTATTAATAAATAAATATAAATTTTTAAGGAGGTGACATTATGGTAAAAATCAGATTAAGAAGAGATGGTGCAAAGAAAAATCCATATTATACTTTAGTTGTTGCTGATTCAAGATTTCCATCTGATGGAAGATTTATTGAAAAAGTAGGAACATACAATCCTATGGTAGAACCAGCTGAATTAAAAGTAGATACTGAAAAAGTAACTGAATGGATCAAAAAAGGTGCAAAACCTACAGACACAGCAGCTGCTCTTATAAAAAAAGCAGGAGTAGAAATATAAGGAGGAAAAAATGTATAAAGATTTATTGGAATATTTAGTTAAAAACCTTGTAACTAATCCTGACAAAGTTGTTGTTAGAGAAGAACAAAAAGAAGACTCTAAACTTATGCTACACTTAAGTGTTGATTCATCTGATATGGGAAGAATTATTGGTAAAGAAGGCAGAATTATAAGAGCTATAAGAGAAATAATTAATTCATACGGAATGAAAAATTCTAAAAAAGTGTTAGTAAATGTTGAGGAGAATAAATAAGGTGGACTATATTTTAATAGGTAAAATTGTAAATATACACGGTATAAAAGGTGAAGTTAAAGTTTATCCATATACTGATGATATTCATAATTTATCAAAAATAAAAGAATTTTATTTAGATAATAATGGAAAAGAAAAATACATCGTTGAATCTGCAAGAGTACATAAGAATATGTTAATTGTTAAAATTAAAGATTTATCTGATCCTGATGAGGCTTTAAGACTGAAGAATAAAGATATATTTATTCCAAAAGAAAATTTAGAAAAATTAGATGAAGGAACATATTATGTTTTTGAACTTATTGGACTTGAAGTATTAGATATGGATGGTAATAAAATTGGTACACTTAACGATGTGCAAAATTGTTCAGCTAACGATGTATATGAAATTGTAACTTTAGATAATAAAAAAATATATCTTCCTGCAATCAAGGATGTTATAAAAAAGGTAGATATAGCAGGTAGAAAAATGTATGTAGAGATAATGAAAGGATTAATATGACAAAATTTATTGTACTTACACTTTTTAAAGAAATGTTTGATGGCTTTTTAAGTACAAGTGTTATAAAAAGAGCTATTGATGAAGAAAAAGTAAGTGTTGATGTAATAGATATACGAGATTTTTCTTTAAACAAACATAAAAAAGTTGACTTTCCACCATATGGTGGAGGAAGTGGTATGGTAATGTCATGCGAGCCATTATCCAGAGCTATTGATTATGCAACTGATATTTTAAAAAAGTATGAGAAAGAGATAAAAATTATATACTTATCTCCTAGAGGTAAACTCTTAAACTATAATCTTTCTAATAGCCTTGCAAATGACAATTCAAACTATATACTTGTTTGTGGTCATTATGAAGGAATTGATGAAAGGATTATAGAGGAGTATAATATTTTAGAAATATCAATTGGTGATTATGTGCTAACTGGAGGAGAACTTGCAAGTCAGGTACTTATGGATAGTGTGATAAGACTTATACCTGGTGTAATAAGTAGTGAATCCTTAATTGAAGAATCTCATACAAACTATTTACTTGAATATCCACAATATACAAAACCAGATTTGTTTAGGGGAAGAGTGGTACCTGAAATTTTAAAATCAGGTAATCACAAAAAAATAGCCGAGTATAGAAAAAATGAATCTATTAGAATTACCAAAATTAATAGACCAGACTTATTAAAAAAATATAATGATTTAAATAATAAATAGATAAAAGGAGGGAAAAAGATGGACATTATAAAAGCTATAGAAAAAGAAAATATGAAAGATACAGTTGAAAACTTTAACATAGGTGATACAGTTAAAGTATCAGTTAGAATTAAAGAAGGAGATAAGGAAAGAATCCAAATCTTCCAAGGAACTGTTATTAAACGTCAAAATGCTGGACTTAACGAAACATTTACAGTAAGAAAAATATCTTCTGGTGTTGGTGTTGAAAGAACATTCCCAGTACATTCACCTAAAGTTGCTAAAATTGAAGTAACAAGAAAAGGTAAAGTAAGACGTGCTAAACTATACTATTTAAGAGATAGAGTAGGTAAAGCTGCTAAGACTAAGGAAAAAATAGACTAATTATATATATAAATACCAGTACATTTTTGTACTGGTATTTATGCATATATATTAAAGTATTATCCTTCTGCTATTAATTTACCATTAGCAATTGGTAAGTTAGCATAATTTTTGTCTGTAAAAGTAAATGTTCTTTCAGTAGCATCTGGATTTGAAATTTGTAAAGTTACTTCTTGATTCTGTAATGTAGTATTTTGCAGTTCTGCGTTAAATGTATGTTCACCATCAGAAGAAACTTGTTTAAAGTAAACACTAAGAGGTGTGACATCTGCTGAGTACGGAACATTGTTAAATATTGCATCACCACCTGCGTTAGAAGTAATTATATCCCCATAGGTATTTCCTTCTGCATCACATCTATAAAAAGTTGCACCCTCAATAGGAACACCTCCAGCAGTTCCATCATCTGTTATGTGAAGCGTTAAAGTACCTGTAGCTGAAATTGTAAAGCTATATTCGTTTTTCCCTTCAATAATCTCAATAGTTGATGGATCTAATGATGGAGGATTATAACCAAAAGCTTCTGCTGTTATAGTGTAATTTCCATTAGCTAAAGCTAAACTTCCCTTTCCATTTGTAATTTGTATATTATGTTGTACCGACATAACATTAATTCCCCTTTCTCTATTGGTAATCCAGGATAATTTTTATCTGTTACCATAAATTTAATGGAGGGTATTACATTTTGCTCTTTAAAAAAGAAGAAAAATTTTTGATAGCATATGTTAGTAGGACATAAATTTAAAATATATGTCATAGGAATAAGCTTATTACAATTTTGTATAATTACAGTGTAGCATCTAAATAACAAAAAACATAATGTTATTTCATTTGTATCATCTATGCAACCATTATATATAATTTTTCCTTTGTGATAAATTCTAATACAGTAGTTAGAATTACAAGAACAATTTGAAATACACTTAAATGAAATTTTCTTTTTCATAAAATACCTCCATATATATATATTTTATGTTTGTACAAGACATTTGTGATTAAAGTAAATCAGTTAATAGTTATAACGGTGTATAAGTTTATTAGAAGTAGTAAATATTTATTAAAAAAAGAATAAATAGTGCTATTAAAAGCTATATACTTTATAATTATTAATAAATATGGTATAATGAAAACTAGCTAGTAAAATTACGCATTAGAACTGTGAATTTTAGTGTATAGAGTTCTTTAAGATTCTTATGTTTTAGATAAATTAAAAATTGAATATTTTTATATAGGGATTATGATAATCTTTACGATTACGAAGAATTAAAAAAATTATTTTGTGTAGATACCTAAATAAAACATAATAAAACACCTCTAAAATAAATTTTAGATAGTGTAACGATATATTAACTCCAAGCGAGTATTTAAATATTAATAAGAATGAAGATGTATCAGTTATGAAAAAATGGGATCCTGAAATGGTAAACAAATATTGAAAAACGAAAATTATACAGGAACATTACTTCAGGGCAAGAGAAGAAAACTAAATTATAGAGTTAACAAACAAATTCAATTAGACAAGAAAAATTGGATTATAATTCCTAATCATTACGAAGCAATTATAAGTAAAGAAGAATTTGATAAAGTGTAAGATATTTTAAATGGGCAAGTTAAAGTAAATAAAGATGGAAGTAGAGGCATTTTATCGGGGCTTTTAAAGTGCAAATGTTGTGTTGGTAATATGATAAAGCGAACTTCAAAAGGAAAAGTTTATTACTATTGCTCAAACTACTATAGAAACAAAACTTGTGAAAATAATAAATCTATTAGTGAAAATAGGCTAATTGAAATTATAAATGAAAAATTAAAAAGAAAGGAAAATAACAAATGGACAATAAAAACTTACAAATAACTAATCATGATTTTTTAATATATAGAGATTTGAACAATGATGTTAAGGTTAGTGTAATGTTAATAAATAACGATATATGGCTTACGCAAAATTTAATTTCAGAATTGTTTGGTGTAGGAAGAAGCACAATAACAGAACATATTAATAATATATTAAATAGTGGTGAACTTGATGAAAATAATACCGTCGGAAAAACCGACGTTGATAATTCGAAAAAACCTGTAAAGATATATAACCTTGATATGATTATTGCAGTTGGATATAGAGTAAATTCAAAAAAAGCAACAAACTTTAGAATTTGGGCTACTAAAATATTAAAAGAATATATGATAAAAGGTGTAGTTATGGATGATGAAAGATTAAAAAATCCTAATTACATATTTGGTGAGGATTATTTTGAAGAAACACTTGAAAGAATTAGAAATATTCGTGCAAGCGAGAGAAGATTTTATCAAAAAATAACCGATATATATTCTTCTTGTAGTGTTGATTATGATAAAGACTCAGAAATAACAAAAGAATTTTTTAAAACAGTTCAAAATAAATTGCATTATGCAATAATCGGTAATACTGCAGCTGAAATAATATATAACAGAGTTGATTCAGAAAAAGAAAATATGGGACTAACAAATTGGAAAAATTCTCCTGATGGACCAATTTATAAATATGATGTTGACATTGCAAAAAATTATCTAAATGAAAAAGAATTAAAAGATTTGAATAGAATTGTAACTATGTATTTAGATTATGCAGAATTACAAGCAGAAAATCATAATGCTATGACTATGAAAGATTGGGTAGAAAAGTTGAATGCATTTTTGCAATTTAATGGTAAAGAAATATTACACAATGCGGGGAAAATATCGGCTAGTATTGCAAAAGAATTAGCTTATAAAGAGTATGATAAATTTAAAGTTAAACAAGATAAATTATATAAATCAGACTTTGATAATTTTTTAAATGAAACAAGAATGATAGAGAATGGAAGTGATAAATAATGGATATGTATCAAAAAAGAGAAATGAGAAAAAATAAAAAAATGAATGAAGATAAAAAAAGTTTACCATCAACGAGTATCAACTGGTTCCCTGGACATATGGTAAAAGCACAAAACGAGATAAAAAATAACTTAAAATTAATAGATGTAGTTGTGGAAATACTGGATGCTAGAGTACCAATTGCAAGCCATAATAAGTTAATGGACGAGCTTGCAAAAGATAAAAAAAGGATAGTTGTACTTAATAAATCAGATTTAGCTGATAAAGTAGAACTTACAAAATGGGAAGATTATTATAAAAATAGAGGAGATGTTTGTGTTTTAACAAATGCAAATAAATCTGAAAATATTTCAAAACTTGTTAATGAAATAAGAAAACAGGGAAAAGAGATATATGAAAAGAAATATAGTAGTAAAAATATAAAAGTAAAACCTATATATAGGTGCTTAATTGCAGGTATTCCAAATGTTGGAAAATCAACAATAATAAATAAAATTGCAAATAGAAATGCAGCTGTTACATCAAATAAACCAGGTGTTACAAGAAAAAATCAATGGATAAGAGTTGGAAGTGATATAGAACTTCTAGATACACCAGGAATTCTTATGCCACGTCTAGATGAAAATAATGCAGGTGTAAAGCTTGCTTTAACTGGTAATGTCAAACTAGAAGTAGTAGATAACGAAGAACTTGCATGTTCAGGTATTAATTTACTAATCAATGAAGGATATAAAAAGTTGCTTGTAGATTCATATTCTATTGAAGAAGAACTTTTGGATGAACTTGATTCATATGATATTTTAGAAGTAATTGGTAGAAAAAGAGGATGCTTAGTATCAGGTGGAAATGTAGATATGTCAAGGGCCGCAAATGTACTTCTTGATGATATAAAAAATGGAAAAATTGGAAATATTGTATTAGAAAAGGTGGAGATGTAAAATAGAAGATAAATATATATTCTGGCTTCTGTGTTCTTTACAGAAGCTAGACTTATCTTTATATTCGAAATTTGAAGTTTCTTTTGGAAGTATAAAAGAAATGTATGAGATTTCAAATAATAGTTTAAAGTTTAAGCAAATTTTAATCAAAAATAAAATGTTTTTTTCAAATGAAGTTATAAATAAATTAGTAAGTTCTAAATTAAAAATCCAATCAGAAAAATTATTAAATATAATTCATAATATGAATATTAAAATACAAAAAGTAAAAATTAATGACAAATATCTTTATACGTTTGTATATGGAAATACAAATCTATTAAATTGTACTAGAAAAAAGCTATATATTCTTTGTGATAACAATACAAGTAAGTATGGAATAGAAAAATGCAAATATTTTTTAAATTGCAAAAATGTAAAAGAAAATATAAATGTGTGCATAGGTAGCAAAAATATAAAGAAGAACTCTTGTAATATAAGTATAGTGAATATAGAAAATGTAAGTGAATTAAGGACAATTGAAATAGAAAGGTTGGATATAAATAATTTATATATTTTTAGTCTTTACAATATCATATGTATGTTAACAATTGCAGATGTTATATTAATTCCAGAAGCAAAATATACTAGTTATTCTAACACGTTAGTGAGTAATTTTTTAGATTTTGGAAAAGATATTTTAGTCATACCTGGAGATATATGGGATAAAAATTGTTTCTTTTCTAATTTTTTAATTCGTGAAGGCGCAAATGTAATACTTAATATAAATGACTTAAATATATTTCTTTAAATTACTTTTTCTTTGCATTTTTTAGCTAAATTTTCCTCTAAAATTTATATAAAATCTGATATAAAATTATTTACAAAATTTAAAAAGTAGTATATAATAATTATGTATATGACAAAAGAAAAGGAGTTGATAATTTTGACAAGATTACAACTAAATCCTGAAGAAGAAATTACAAGAAAAGAATATTTAAAAAGAAAGAAAAAGCAGAAACAAAGTCTTAAGAAAAAAAGTAAGATTTCATATATAATGGTAGGAGCTTTAGTTATTTTAGCAGTTTATGTATTTTTTCAATTTTATGTATATAGTAAATCAAACAATTATAAGTATGTAGAAGGTGATGGCGTAAGTAATCAGAAAGTATATAATATGTATTATGTAACAGAAGGGTATACTTATGATCCTGTTTACTCATTAAACTCAATTAGAACAGATGGATTTAATGATACATTAATATATCAAAATAGTGGAATGCATGATATAATTTCAAAAAATAATTATATTTATGGAATTAAAAATGGTGCTTTATGTAGATTTTCTAAAGAAAATTCTGAAACAGAAACTTTAGTTAATTCTGGGGTCGAAAAGTATACTTTAACAGATACAAGAATTTATTATATTGCAAATAACAAGTTAAGTTATATTGATGTAAATACTAAAGAAAACAAGGAATTTTCTATAGATAATGTATCAGAAGTATTAGTTGATAACAATAATTTATATGTCGCTAAACTAGAAAAAACTAAAAAAATATTGGTAAGATATGATCTTGAAGGTGGTTCTGAATTAAAACTTACTGATAGTCAAAATGTTTCATATATAATTCAAGATGAAAATAGCATATATTTTGTAAATAAAGCAGATGGAAATAAAATATATAAAATAGGAAAAGATGGTAGTAATAGTACTTCACTTTCTGATGCAGTTGGAATATCAGATAAGGGAAATATTAAAGAAATAGATGGAAATAAATATTTATTTGTTTCAAATGGTAAATTATATTATATAAATCCTTCAGATAGTAATTCGTTATGGAGTGTAAGTTTGTCAGATAACTCTAAGGAAAAGGTTATATATGGTTCTGTACAAATATTGCAAAATGTAGACGATACAGTCTTTTATAAAGTAAAGAATGAAATGGGAATTTATTTGTATAATTACAATACCAAATTTATGTCTAAAGTTACAAATAGAAATGTTAGTGAATTTTCAATTGACGGAATAACTGATAGCACAGATGAAATTCAAACGAAAGGACTTAATAAAAATTAATTAAATATGTAAAAAAACGGGGATTTAATATGATTATTAAAATATCCGTTTTTTCTATATTTTGGCATTTTCTCTTGAAATAACAATAGATATGTAATATAATTAGTATGAAAAATTCCAGAAAGGATGAGTAAACTTGAAAAAAATAAAATTAATATATAATTCTGGAGCAGGTCAAAGTAAATTCAAATATTTTTTAGATCCTATTATAGAAAAATTTATGGATAATGATATAGAGGTATCTATATTTAGAGCAGCAAATAATACAAATTTATATGAATTTTTAAAAGATGTAGATAAAGATGGATATAGTGCAATTGTTGTTGCAGGTGGTGATGGTACTGTAAATAGAGTTGTTAATGTTATGATGAAAAATAATATTAAAACTCCACTTGGTGTTATACCTGCAGGTACTTCAAACGATTTTGCAAGACATCTAAAAATGCCACAAAATTTTTCAGAGTGTATAGATAAATTACTAACTTTCAATGTTCAGCCTGTTGATGTTGGTAAAGTAAATGATAAATATTTTGTTAATATATGTTCAGCAGGATTATTTACTAATGTATCTCAGAAAGTAGATCCAAATTTAAAAAATTCCCTTGGTATGCTTTCATATTTCATAACTGCTGTAAATCAAATGGTAAAATTTAAACCATTTGAAGTGAAAATAGAGACAGAAAATGATATATACATTGAAAAAGTAAAAGTAATGTTAGTATTTAATGGTAGTAGTGTTGGTGGAATAGATGCGTTCTGTGATAATTCAAGTATTCAAGATGGACTACTTGATATGTTAATAATTAAAGATTGTAATATTGCAGATACAAGTTTGCTTGCGGGAAAATTATTTGCAAAAAATCATTATACTGATAAAAATGTAATATACTCAAAGGAAAAATGGATAAAAATTACTAAAACAAAAGGAAAATGTGATCTTCCAGATGTTGATGGCGACCCAGGTCCTAATTTTCCACTTGAAATTAAATGTGTGGAAGGCGCAATTAATATGTTGCTATAATTTTGAAGGAGGTAGAGTAAAAGGTGGATAATTTTAGTGAAATAAAAAAACAAATGCAAAGATCAGAAGAAAATTTGACATCTTTTGCTTGTTTATCATCTGATGCTATAAGAGAAAAAAGTGAAAAAGAAGATATAAGGTTGGAATTTGAAAGAGATGTAGATAAAATAATACACTCTTCTACGTATACAAGATATATAGATAAAACTCAGGTATATAGTGATATTGAAAATGATAATATATCAAGAAGAATAACACATGTACAATTTGTAAGTAGGGCAGCAAGAACTATAGCTAGAGCGCTAGGAGTAAATGAAGATTTATGTGAGGCAATATCACTAGGTCATGATGTTGGACATACTCCATATGGTCATGCAGGAGAAAGAATATTAAATAAAATTTCCAAAGAAAAAATCGGAAAGACCTTTGCACATAACTTAAACAGTGTAAGAATGTTTACTAAAATAGAAAATGGTGGGAATGGCTGTAATCTTACTCTTCAAGTACTAGATGGAATAATGTGTCATAATGGGGAAATGCTACAAAATAAGTATGCTCCTGTAAAAAAAGATTTAACAACATTTAAAAAAGAGTATGTAGCATGTCTTGATGATGAAAAAAATAATTATGAATTAATTCCTATGACAATAGAGGGATGTATTGTTAGAATTTCTGATGTAATAGGATACATCGGGAAGGATATAGAAGATGCAATGAGACTTAAGGTGATTGCAGAAAGGGATATTCCAGAAGATATAAAAAGAGTACTCGGAACTAAAAACTCTGAGATTATGAATAGTATTATTTTAGATATAATTGAAAATAGCTTTAACAAGCCATATATATCAATGTCTGATACGGTATATAGAGCTATAGATAAATTAAAAGATTTCAATATGAAAAATATTTACATGAAGGCTAATACAAAAGAAGATGTTGAAAGATACACTAGAATTTTTAATGAGCTTTTTGATGTATATCTGGTAGCTTTAAATAATTCTAAAAAATCAAATAATATATATGAAACCTTTTTAAATAATAAAAACAAAGAATACGTATTGAATAATAAAAAAGAGCAAATAATAGTAGACTATTTATCTGGTATGACAGATAGATTTATCGAAAGCGAATATGAAAGATACGTAAAGTAATGAGGTGTAAAGATAATGTATGATAAAAGTATAGATAAAAAGTGGCAAAAAATATGGGAAGAAAGTAAATGCTTTAATGCAACAGACGATTTTTCAAAGAAGAAATACTATGCTTTAGTTGAATTTCCATATCCATCAGGAGCTGGTATGCATATAGGGCATATACGTGCATATATTGGAATGGATATTATTTCAAGAAAAAGAAGAATGCAAGGATATAATGTGTTATTTCCTATTGGATTTGATGCATTTGGCCTTCCTACAGAAAACTATGCGATGAAAACAGGAATTCATCCAAGAAAAGTTACAGATAAAAATATTGAAACTTTTACAAATCAGTTAAAATCTGTAGGTTTTTCATTTGATTATGATAGAGCTATAGATACTACAAGACCAGAATATTATAAATGGACACAGTGGATTTTTTTGCAATTATACAAACATGGACTTGCATATAAATCAAAAGGATATGTAAATTTTTGTCCTAAATGTAGAGTTGTTCTTGCAAATGAAGAGTCTCAAGGTGGAAAATGTGATAGATGTGATAGTGATGTTGTTCAACTTGAAAAAGAAGAATGGATGCTAAAGATAACAGAATATGCAGATAAACTACTTGAAGGTTTAGATGAAGTTGATTTTCCAGAACGTGTAAAGATTGAACAAAAAAATTGGATTGGAAAATCATATGGTGCGCAAATAGATTTTAAAGTTAATGAGACTGGTGATGATTTAGTTGTTTATACAACAAGACCAGATACAATATTTGGTGTAACATATATGGCAATTGCACCTGAACACCCTATAATTGATGAATTAAAAGATAGAATATCTAATTTTGATGAAATAGTAAAATATAGAGAAGAGGCTAAAAGAAAAACTGAATTTGAAAGAATAGAGCTATCTAAGGAGAAAACAGGGGTTAAAGTAGAAGGTATTAACATTTTAAATTCAGTTACAAATGAAGTAATACCACTTTATGTAACAGATTATGTTATGATGGGATATGGTACAGGAGCTATAATGGCTGTTCCAGCCCATGATACAAGAGATTATGAATTTGCAAAGAAATTTGGTATTGATATAAAACAAGTAGTAAAAAGTGATAGTTCAGAAGTTAATTTGGACAAGGAAGCATTTACTGATATTCAAACAGGTATAATGGTAAACTCTGGTTTCTTAAACTCACTTACAGTTGAAGATGCAAAAGAAAAAATAATAGCATATATTATAGAAAATAAAATTGGTATGCAAAAAACAAACTATCATATGAAAGATTGGGCTTTTGCAAGACAAAGATATTGGGGAGAACCAATTCCAATTGTAAAATGTGATAAATGTGGTCTTGTTCCAATGGATGAAAAAGATTTACCACTCGAACTTCCAGACTTAGAAGAATTCATACCTGGTGAAGATGGTAAATCACCACTTGCAAAGGTTGATAGCTTTGTAAATACAACTTGTCCAAAATGTGGTGGACACGCAACTCGTGAAACAGATACTATGCCTCAATGGGCTGGTTCTAGTTGGTATTTCTTAAGATATATTGATCCAAAAAATAACAATGAATTTGCAGATAGTAAAAAACTAAAATATTGGCTTCCAGTTGATTGTTATAACGGTGGAATGGAGCACGTTACGCGTCACCTTATATACTCAAGATTTTGGCACAGATTTTTGTATGACATTGGTTTAGTTCCTACAAAAGAGCCATATTCTAAAAGAACTACACAAGGACTAATATTAGGGCCTGATGGAGATAAAATGTCAAAATCAAAAGGAAATGTTATTAATCCTGATGATATTGTAAAAGAGTATGGAGCAGATACATTAAGAACATATATATTATTTATAGCTGATTACAAAGATTCAGCTCCTTGGAATGAAAATGGGGTAAAAGGTTGTAAAAAATTCTTAGATAGAGTAACTAGAATTGAAGAATTTGCAACTGATGAAGATATAACAAATGACGAAATTGAAAAAGAGTTAAACAAAACGATAAAAAAAGTATCAGAAGATTATGAAGAGCAAAAATATAATACTGCAATTGCTGCAATGATGACATATGTTAATTTGTTATATAAACAAGAAAGAGTAAGTAAGAAATATATTGCACCTTTTTTACAAATATTAAATCCTATTGCTTCACATGTTACAGAAGAATTATGGGAAAGACTTGGATTTGAAGGACATATATTTAGTTCAAAATGGCCTGAATATGATATATCTAAAATAATTGAAAGTAATGTTGAACTTGCAGTTCAAATAAATGGAAAAGTTAGATTTAAAATAACTGTTCCAACATCATTTTCAGAAGAGGAAATAAAAGAGCAAGTTAAAAATGATGATAAATTAACACAATATATTGATGGAAAACAAATACAAAAAATAATTGTTATAAAATCAAGAATTGTAAATATAGTTGTAAAATAAACTAAAAAGAGAGGTTTTTATATGTGGAATTTTCTTACAAATCCTACATTTTTAAAGATTGCAGAGATATTTTTGTTGGTTATACTAGGCTTTGTTTTGTATCAACTTATAAACTACAGAAAAATTAGAAAAAGAGAAATTGAAAAAAAACAAGCCTATACTGACCAACTTACTGGTAGAGGAAATAGATATTTGTTTTTATCTGTTCTTGATAAACTTATAAAAAAAGGAAATAAATTTGCAGTATGTTTTATGGATTTAGATGGATTTAAGCAAATAAATGATACAATGGGTCATGACGCAGGTGATGAACTTTTAGTGTACTTGGCAAGAACTTTTGATGAAAAATTGCCATCAAATGCAGTTGCATATAGACTTGGTGGAGATGAATTTTCAATTGTAATACAAAATATAAAAACAACGAGAGATATAACTAAAGTACTTGATTATATGAAAAAGCAACTTGAGGAACCTATTATGATTCAAGGAACTAGTATTTCACTTCAGTATAGTTTGGGAATATCTGTATTTCCGGAAGATGCTAAGACTAAAACTGAGCTTATCATGTATGCAGATGATGCCATGTATTATATAAAAGAAAATGGAAAAAATGGCTATTATTTTCATAATAAATCATTAAAAGCAAAGCTTGATAATAAAAATAAAATGGAAAAAGACTTAAAAGAAGCATATGATAAAAATGAATTTTCAATATCATTACAGCCAAGAATTAATTTAAATGATATGGATAATATATGTTTTGAAGCATTATTATATTGGAATCATCCAGTTCTTGGTAAACTTGATTCAGATTATTTTATAAAGCAAGCAGATGAAATGGGAATAATAGTAAAACTTGATAGATTTGTATTAGAGAATATGTGTAAGAAATTAACAGAGCTTAAAAATAATGGATATACAAATATCCAAATGGCTGTAAATATTTCTACAAGACACTTTATGAAAGATGATTTTACTAATGAGTTATGCAAAATATTAGAAAAGTATAATGTTAGTAAAGGTGAAGTTATTTTAGAACTTACAAACAATATAGATTTAAAGAAAATAAATATGTATAGATCTATGTTTGAAAAGCTAAAAAAATCTGGTGCCAAAATTTCTATTAATAATTTTAATATAAAATATGAGGATATGATATTATACAACAATTTAAATATTGATGAAATTAAATTATATGCAAAATATATGTCTAAGGAAAGCGATTTAAATGATAATTGTTTGGAAAATGTAATAAAATTATCTAAAGACTTGGAATCTGAAATAACAATATGTTGCATAGAAACTAAAGAACAGTTAGAAAAAGCAATAAAATGTGGTGCAGATAAGGTACAAGGATTCTTTTTATTTAATAAAATGTATGATGAGTATATATCTGATGTAATAAAAAAATATGACAACTTGAAAGAAAAGGTATATCAAGTAATAAGTGATGTAAAATAATACATATATTTTAAATTATGTAGTCTATATCTAAAGTAAATATTGATTTAGTGTGATGATAGAAAATATAATAAAAAAAGTATAAAAAAATACAAAAAAGTGTTGACAAATATAGTATTTTAGGATATAATTATTTCTGTCATCAGTAAGTGGGCGCTTAGCTCAGCTGGGAGAGCATCTGCCTTACAAGCAGGGGGTCACAGGTTCGAGCCCTGTAGTGCCCACCACTTATTTTTTGGCCCGGTAGTTCAGTTGGTTAGAACGCTAGCCTGTCACGCTAGAGGTCGTGGGTTCGAGCCCCATTCGGGTCGCCAAACTATGGTGATAAACGAGATGAAAAAAATCATCTCTTTTTTTAATAATAGCATAATTTTAATTTACTTATTTTTTTGTAATTTTCATTAAAGTAATTGACAAACAGTTGCTATTATGATATTATACTTTAAGTTAATGTTAATCCATATTATGCTTAATATTTATGGCTTGATAGCTCAGTTGGTAGAGCAGAGGACTGAAAATCCTCGTGTCGGCGGTTCGATTCCGTCTCAAGCCACCAGCGGAAATAGCTCAGTTGATAGAGCGTCGCCTTGCCAAGGCGAAGGTCGCGGGTTTGAGCCCCGTTTTCCGCTCCATTTGTTTTAATAGGGATTATTTATAATCCTTATTTTTATATATAAAAAGTGTAATAAATTTTTTTATACTTAATATATATTTAGTATAAGGCGCCTTAGCCAAGCGGTAAGGCACGAGTCTGCAAAACTCTGATCATCAGTTCGATTCTGATAGGCGCCTCCAATAATTTATAAATACATTAAAATAGCACTGTTCAAGTTTCTTTGGATGGTGTTATTTTCCAATTTTTTTCCTACTTTAGTTTTTAAAATTTAATAGAATTAACTGCTTTATTTTTAAATTCTATATTACTGTGTTTAAACATTAAATTAAAATTTATATTTTAATTAGATAGTAGATATAATAGTATACTTAATAATGACTTTAGCCTAGAATTAAGGCCTGCTATAATGCGTGTATACGTTATAGCAGTTTTATTGGTATATGAGGTGAAATAATGAATAAAAATATTGTATTAATACAAGGTGCACTAGATATTGAAATTAATTATTTATTAAGTAAAATGAGTAATAAAGTAAAGAAAGAAATATCTGGATTTGAATTTTACTTAGGAAATATAAATGATGTAAATGTTGTAATATCAAAAACTTTGGTTGGCGTTGTAAATTCAACAATGGCAACGACTATAGGTATTATGTCTTTTAATCCTACTTTTGTTATAAATCAAGGAATAGCAGGAGCTTATTCTAATGACTTACATATTGGAGATATTGTAATAGGAAAAAGATGTTGTAATATAAATGCGTATAAAACTCTAATGTTATATGAAGGTGAAGGTTCAAATCCTCTTAGCTGGGAATTAAATAAAAGAGCAATTGATGCAAAAGTTACTGAGGAAAGTTATATTCAAATATTTAGAAATGAGTTTAATAATGTTTATGAAAATAAAGTATGTATTGGTATCTTAGGAAGTGGAGATATATTTAATAGAGAATGTGATAGAATATCTTGGATAAGAGAAAAGTTTAAGTGTGATTGTGAAGATATGGAAAGTATTGGTTGCTATTGTGTATGTGAAAAATTTAATATTCCATGCATTGGAATTAGGATTATATCAAATAATGAAATATTGCAAGAAAAAATAGATAAAAGTGTATCAATAAATTTACAAAAACTATTAGAGAAAATAATTCACAAAATATTTATTTAGAAAAATATATAAATATGACAAATAATATAGTAAAGTATAACTAAAGTAATTTGTAGTGATGTGAAAATAAATCTGCAAATTTAATTAAGAGTAGGGGAGAATAATGGAAGATATTTTTTGTAAATTGTCTAGATCAAAATTTAGAAGTAGTTTTCATTTAAGTAAAAAAGATAAAGAATATGTCACTAATAAGGGGTTAGATAAAATAAGAGAACATGCATATGATTTTATAAAAAAACGTTTGGCACCATCACAGATATTAAATGATGGTAAACAAACACCAATGAGAGGACATCCTGTTTTTATTGCGCAGCATGCCACAGCCACATGTTGTAGAGGATGTTTATATAAGTGGCACAAAATAAAGGCAGGTACTAATTTAAGTTGCGAGCAAATAGAATATGTTGTAAATGTTATAATGAAATGGATTATAAAAGAAATGAATAACGATATACCATTTAAAAAAATGTAAAAAGTTGTCATAAAACTTGAAAATAAAGAATAACTTTGATATAATAATAGATACATTAAAATTTAATCATATTGTTATACAAAGGAGGATTATATTATGTTAACTAACATGATAAAAATTGAAATTGAAGGTAAAACAAAAATTGTCAAAGAGGAAACAATGGTAAAAGATTGTTTAAGTGATGATAATAATAGAATATTGGCTGTAAAGGTAAACAACAGTATTCATTCAATATATTATAAACTTGTTGAAGATTCTGTAGTTGAACCCATAACATTTTACTCTGATGAAGGTAAGAGGATTTATGCCCGTACTCTAAAACTTATTTTTTTAAAGGCTTGTTATGATTTATCACTTAACATGAATAAAATTGAATTTACCAATAAAATACAAAATAATTATTTTATTCGGTTTAAGCAGCAAGTTGACGAAGATCTTATTGAAGATATAAGAGAGAAAATGTGGAATATTATTATGTATAATATTCGTATAACGAAGCATAAACTTTCTTATGAGGGGGCAAGGAAGGTATATAAAAGTTTGGGTTCAGAACATCAGCTCGATAACTTCAGGATAAAGACCAAGGATAATTATACTTTTTATGAATGCGACAATTATTATAACTATCTCTATGGACTTGTTGCACCCACAACAGGATATATAACAAACTTTGAAATAAAACCATATAAGGATGGAGCTATTTTATTTTTGCCAGATGATGATAATATTGATAAAATTAATACTGAAGTAATATCAAATAATGTTATCAATGAATTTAATAAATTCAAAGAATTTGAAAAAAATATTGAAATAAATAGTGTATCTGATTTAAATATGCATGTGCTTGGAGATACTATTTCGAATGATATACGTTATGCTGAACTTAATCATTCTCAGAGAATTTTGGAAATCTTGAAGAAAATAAATTCTGATAAGGATATAAGAGCGATATTTATTGCTGGCCCATCATCATCTGGAAAAACAACATTTTCTCAAAAGCTTGAAGATGGACTTAAGATAGTCGGTAAAAGAGCTATACATATATCTATGGATAATTATTTTCATGATTTGGAAAAAATTCCTGTTGTTGATGGCAAAAAGGATTATGAATCAATAAACAATCTTGACCTTAAGTTGTTTAGTATTCAAATGAATAGTTTACTTAATGGTAACAGCGTGCGTGTTCCAGAGTATAATTTTAAGTGCTCTAAAAAGGAATTTAACAATAACAATGTTTTGTATATGTCAAAAAATGATATTTTGATTATTGAAGGCATTCATGCTTTAAATCCAAAAGTTCATAAACTAATAAATGCAAAGTCATTTAAAATATATCTCGCACCTTTGGTAACATTGGGACTTGATCATTTTACTAAAGTATCTTCAAATGATACAAGACTTATCCGTAGAATTGTCAGAGATTCAGATACAAGGGGTGTAAGTCCAGAGGATACCTTAAGTAATTGGAAAAAAGTTTTAGATGGCGAAAGAAAAAACATTTTTCCATATGTTAACCTTGCCGATGCAATATTTAATACAAATCTTGTATATGAACTTGGAGTTTTAAAACCATTTGCAGAAAAATTGCTTTTAAAAATTCCAGAAAACAGTATGTATTATTCAGATGCAAGGAGGCTGTATAAACTTTTAAATAACTTTTTACCGATAGAAACAACACATATTCCTAACGATTCTATTCTTAAAGAATTTATTGGAAATGGATGTTTTAAACGTTAAGTTGTAACTCAAAATAAAGCATTGAACTAATGTTTAATGCTTTATTTTTATACAGAATATTAATTTTATCTATATATTTTTATTATAATATGATATAATAAGCGTAAAATTGCATGTTTTACATAAAGTTCATAAAACTATCACAAAAAGGATATATAATATATGTGTATGTTAAAGCGAGGGGATAATTTGAAAATTTTAGTTGTTGATGATGAGGTAAATATTCGTAATGTAATAAAAGAGTATGCAAAATTTGAAGGTTATGAGGTAGAAGAAGCAGGTAACGGAATGCAAGCAGTAGAAATATGTAAAGAGAAAGATTTTGATATAATTATAATGGATGTAATGATGCCAAAGCTTGACGGATTTTCTGCAATAAAGGAGATAAGAAAAACTAAAAATATACCTGTACTTATGCTTTCTGCAAGAGGAGAAGAGTATGATAAATTATTTGGATTTGAAATTGGAATAGATGACTATGTTGTAAAACCATTCAGTCCAAAAGAAGTAATGGCAAGAGTAGCTGCAATAACATCAAGAGTAAAAAATAATAGTAAAGCAAAAAAAGAAGATAAATATGTATTTGAAGGCTTAGAAATTGATATGCTAGGAAGAGTTGTTGTAGTAGATGGAGAGAAAAAGGAACTAACACCAAAAGAATACGACTTACTTGTATATTTAATTAAGAATAAAAATATTGCATTATCAAGAGAAAAAATATTAAATGAAGTTTGGGGATATGATTTCTTTGGTGAAGATAGAACTGTTGATACTCATGTAAAAATGCTAAGAAATAGTATCGGAAAATATAGAGATAAGATAACTACAATTAGAGGGATGGGGTATAAGTTTGAAGAGTAAAAATAATTTAAGTGAATTTATAAATGCAAATAAAAATACACTTACCTTTAAAATATGGCTTTATTTTTTTATATTTGCAATAGCTCTATTTATTATTTTATGGTTTATGCAAGTAATTTTTATTCAAAGTTATTATAGCTCAATGAAAAAAAGTGAGGTACACAAAATAGCTGAAAATATTGAAATTGAGTATAACAATTCTGATGCTTATGAAGATTATATAGATAATATTGCATACAAAAATGCCGCTTCTATTTTTATATTTGATAAAAATTCTAATATGATTTACTCATCTAATAATTCATCAGGACAGGGAAATGTAACGCAAATGCCAACAAGACCTGTTACTATTGATACTAGTGAGTTTGTTGAAAAAATACAATCAAGCCCAACTAAAAGAGTAAATTATACTTTGAAAATTGATAAATTTAAAAGTGAATTATATGTATATGGAATGTTCATGCGAGATTCTGGAAATTATCTTGTTATAGTATCTTCTATAGATCCTATTGATGCAACTACAACAGTTCTTCAAAGTCAACTTTTGTATATAACATTTATAGCACTTTTGATTGCATCTATAATTTCTGTATTTATTTCTAGAAGATTGTCTAGACCAATAAAAAATATAAATGAAGAAACAAAAAAACTAGCTAGAGGAAATTACAATGTTACATTTGAAAAGGCAGGATATAAAGAATTGGATGATCTAGTTGATACTCTTAATTTTACAACTAAGGAACTGGCAAAAACTGATAAAATAAAAAAAGAATTAATTGCAAATGTTTCACACGATCTAAGAACACCTCTTACAATGATAAAGGCATATTCTGAAATGATTAGGGATTTATCGGGTGATAATAAAGAAAAAAGAGAGGAACATTTAAAGGTAATTATTGATGAAACAGATAGATTAACAACCCTTGTAAATGATATGATGGATATATCTAAAATTGAGTCTGGGCTTTTAGTTTTAAATAAGGAAACAGTCGATATTTGTGAACTTGTAAAAAATATAGTAGAAAGATTTAAAATGGCAAACAATTTGTCAGATTTTAACCTAGTTACTGATATTCCAAAAGAAGCATATGTGAGGGTGGATAAGTCTAAAATACAACAGGTACTATATAACTTGATTTCTAACGCAATAAATCATAGTGGTAATAGTAAAGAAATAAAGGTAAAAATAGATTTATCACCAAAGAAAGTGAAAATATCTGTAATAGATAATGGAATTGGCATAAAGAAAGAAGATTTACCACATATTTGGAGTAGATATTATAAATCTACTGAATCTTTTAGAAGACCTGATTCTGGAAGTGGACTTGGACTTTCAATAGTAAAAAATATACTAGATATTCATAAAGCTGATTATGGAGTTGAGAGTGAATATACTAAAGGAGCTTGTTTTTGGTTTGAATTAGACAGAGTAAATAAACCTAAAAAAGAAATTGCTAAAATAGCTAAATCAGAAAGAATAAATAATAAGCAGGATAATAAATAATAAATAAAATTAAAGCAACTAGAGAAAATCTAGTTGCTTTAATTTTTATATATTTTTAATGAGTGATTCCGTTTATAACTGTATTAAATAAACTTACACTAGCATATGGATAAGGTCTATTTATTGCTTTTGGTTCATCATATCCATTCCAACAAGCAATAGTATAATTATCTGAAAAACCACAGAACCATTGATCTACATCACCGTCTGTATTACCAGTTTTACCAGCAACGAAATTGTTTCCTAGATTAACATATCCGTAAGCTGTACCATATTTTACAACATCTTGTAAACATGATTTTAACATATTTGCCGTATTTTCATTCATGACCTTCTTTGTTGTATAATCTGCTTCTAAAATTAAATTTCCGTCTTTGTCTACCACTCTTGTATAAAATTTTGGTTCGTTATATATACCGTTATTTGCTATTGTTGCATACGCATTTGCCATTTCAATAGGTTTTACACCTTTTGTAAGTCCACCAAGAGATAGTGGGGCGATTGCCTTATCTGTAGGTAATAAACTCTTAAGACCAAGTTCTTTTGCAAAGTTGTAAGCAAAATTTAAGTCCATACTTTGTACAGTTCTTACTGCAGGAAGATTCATTGATTTTGCTATAGCTTGTCTTACAGTAACATATCCATTAAAATAATTATAATAATTTTTTGGGGTCCATCCGTTTATATTTAAAGGTAAGTCTTCAACATATGAATCAGGAGTAAGTGTACCTAATTCAAAGGCTGGACCATAAGCTCCTAAAGGTTTCATACATGAACCAGGCTGTCTGTAACTTTGAGTTGCACGGTTTAAAACAAAATTTCCCTCTTTTTTACCTGCACCTCCAATTAAGCCTAAAACATTACCATTTTTATGGTCTAAGACAACCATTGCTGATTGCATAAATCCACCGTTAGAATCAGTATAGAAAATAGATGTATTAGAATATGTATTATCAATAACCTGCTGTATACTTGGATCTAATGTAGAATATATTTTATAACCTTTAGTGTAAATATCTTTTTTTGCTTGTTCAAAAGTTATATTTTGTTTTTTTGCAATATTTTTTGCAACATCTTCAATTGCAGCGTCAACAAAATATGTTTGAGTTTGATTGATATCAGAGCTTTTTTTAAATGTTACTTGCGTGTTTAGTGCATCATTATATTCTTCGGTTGTTATTTTTCCAAGTTCTAACATTTTATTCAAAACCACTTTTTGTCTATTTAAAAGTCTTTCTTTTGATTTTTCGCTGGTATAAGGGTTTGTAGCTTCAGGAGACTGAATAGCTGCAGCTAAAATAGCAGATTCTGCTAAATTTAAATCTGTTACGGGTTTATTAAAATATACTTTAGATGCAACTTGTACACCATAAGCATTTTCACCCAAATATATGGTATTAGTATATATTTTAAAAATATCTTCTTTATTGTATTTAGTTTCCAAAAGAAATGCACGATACCACTCACGAATTTTTCTTGTTACACTTGTTTCGTCATCATCGGTTAGATTTTTTACTAATTGTTGAGTAATACTACTTCCACCAAAGCTTGAATCTTTTTTATTTGAAAGATAATTTAGAACTGCAGCTGATGTTCTTTTTATATCAACTCCATGATGCTCAAAAAATCTTTCATCTTCAATAGAAATAATTGCATTGACTAAATTTTTAGGTAGATCTTTATAATCTATTTCAACTCTATTTTCTGTTCCATATAGATATCCTATTTGATTACCGTCTTTATCATATATATAGCTTGATATCTGCATATTATTTATTATATTTCCATTTAATAGCTCTTGAGTTGATTTGTCTTTTAAAATATCTTTGCATATATTTTTAACATACACATAAGCATATACAAGACAAGAAATAAGTATTGCAGCAATACTTATTCCAACAATCGAAGAAACTATTATAGTTTTTTTTATTTTTTTTGGACTATATTTTTCTTTTGATTTTCTCATTTGTTTTCCTCCGAACTTATTTATTTAATTATACCTCAGGATTATTTATTTATCAATAAAAAAAGGTGAAAAAAGTAAAAAAATAATTTAATAGTGCGCTAGAAAAAATTTGTAAATATAATTAAACTGTTTTAACAATGTTTTATATATCTTTTCATAGATATTTCAATTTTTATACAAATTTTTATCATAAAATTAAGTTATAATATAACTATCAAAGGAGGAAAAAATATTATTAATACTATTATTAGTTAGCCAATTTATTAATTCATATATATTTTACTATATTATCATAAAACTATCACAATTATAAAGTATAATTTAGTTGTAAATGAAAATAGTACAAATTAAATTGTTCTATACTTAGTATTATAAAATATAATGTAGTAAATATGAAAACTGATTTGGCTATGTATAGCCTGTAAATATATAGAATTAATAAATTTATTGAGAGGGGTGATATAGATAGAAAGAATATTCTGTGAATGCAGATAATAATTAACTATTAATGTTATTAAATATATTAAAATAAGAATCTAAGGAGGTGATAGCAATAGACGTTATTAACTCAAGATGCGATTTTTAGGAGGTGATATATGATAACAATTATTTGTAAATAAAGAAGATAAATCCTTGTAGGATTTTAACATATAGAAAATAAATTATTGAAAGAAGGTGGTATATGTAAGATAAATTTAGAGTTAAAATTTAATTTTTAACTTTCCATAATAAAAAATATAAAGACGATTCCTATACAAAATTAGAATAAAATGAACGGTAAACAAGAAAAAAACTTTTTCATATATATAAAACTTGTTTTAAGGCTAGGTTAATTCCTAGTCTTTTTTGTATCAAATTTTTTTAATATTCATATTATATATTAGTGTTGAAATATACACTAATATATAAAAGGAGGGAAATAAAGTTAATGTGTAATTGCAATAAAAATACAGGATGTGGATACTATCAAAACAATTGGAATAGTTGTGAATGTCAATGCAATGTTCAAAAAAACCAATGTGGATGCTGCTGTCAAAGTAAAGAGATATGTTGCCCTAGACCAGAGCCAAAATGTTGCTGCTGTTGTTTTGAAGAAAATAAAGGAAGTTATAATTGCTAAAAAAAGAAAAGCTAGAAATAGCTTTTCATACATAGTTAAAGCCCAAATATTCTTTGTAATTGAATTATAAAAGATTGAGTTCTTGGAGCTGTATATCTAAATTTTAATTTTCTATCCTCAACTGAATGTATGTATTGCTTTATTATAGAATTGAAATTTTTCTTTTCTATAAAATTCCAATACTTTGTTTCTTTTTCCTTTATATCTTTCCATTTATATTTAAAATATGAATCTTTATACATCCATTCATATTTTTTCTCATTATTCTCCTTATTAAAGCCAGTGGCATAAGCCCCTGGCTCTATTATGCCAATTTGAATGTTTACATCATCTAGTTTTTTCATTTCTTTTCTAAGTGATGATGCAAATCCTTCAATTGCAAATTTTGAGGCGCAGTATGGACCTAAGAATGGAATTGAAATTCTACCAGCAAGCGAAGATAGAAAAATAACTCTACCTCTTTTATTTTCAATCATGTTTTTTAATGCTACTTGTGTTATTTTTATATTTGAAAAAACATTTGTCTCAAATACATTTTCAATTCTATCTACTGAGATATCTGCAATTGAACCTGAATCTCCAATTGCTGCATTGTTTATTAAAACATCAAAATCTAACTCTTTTAACTTGTTTCTGTCATTTTCTAAATTAATATCAAGTTTGAAAGATTTTAAATCAATTCTTCTGTCATTTGCAAGAGTATTAATTTCTTGTGCTTGCTTTTCATACCTTGTCGTTGCAATTACACTATGGCCTCTTTTTGCAAGTTCTATAGCAGCCTCTCTTCCAAGGCCAGATCCTGCACCTGTAATTACTACCGCTTTTTTCTTCAAAAAATCACCTCTAAAAACAATATATTTATATTATGTATTTTATTAAAGTTTTGTATTCAAAATTATTGTATAATTTTTTCTTTTTATATATAATAGAAAGTAATTAAGAGGTATGAAAATGGGAACAAAAAATAAAAATAAAAAAGGAATATCACTTATAGTTTTAATAATAACGATAATAGTTGTAATAATTTTAGCTGCAATAATAATTATTACAATAACGAAAAACAATCCTGTAAGTAGTGCAAAAGAAGCAGCTTTTAAAAGTGACATACGAAACTTTCAAGATAGTTTAGCTATGTATGTAGGTAAGCAAATTGTAACAGATTATTATGGAAATAGAGAAAAAATAACTGTAATAGATAATCTTGATGATATGGATAAGTATATTTCAGGATATAACAAGAAGAAGTATTCAGATAAGCTTGGAATAGAAGATGATGAGCTTGTATATTTCCCAGATAAAGTAACAAAAGATGAGAAAAAGTGGTTAGATGATTTGGGAATAAAGCCATATAGCGTGTATATACCTGAAGCAGGAGAAGATTGTTTTATATGGAATGGAAATGCAATAACTGGATATTATGATGAAAAGCTAAAAGAATTTTTATCTACAACTAATGGAGTATTAAAAATACCTAAAAGATGTACGGGAATTTCATATATAAGTTTTGAGAATGTTAGCTATATAGAGAATGTTATAACGCAGGATGGCTTGTTGAACATAAGTTCTAAAAGCTTTAGAGGTTGTGCAAATTTAAAAAGTGTATATATATCAAAGAGTGTAAGGTATATATCAGATGAATGGGTTTTTAATGGATGTAGTAATTTAGTTAGTATTGAGGTGGATAGTGAAAATGAGTGTTATAGTTCACAAGATGGAGTGTTATATAACAAAGAAAAAACGACATTAATAGCTGCTCCAGGAAAAATAGAAGAATGCAACGTACCAAGTACTGTAAAAACTATAGGAAAAAATGCCTTCTATCTATGTAAAAATTTAAAAAAAGTTATACTATTAGATGGCCTTGAAAGTATTGGAGCGAGAGCTTTTGAACATTGTACTTCACTTTCAGAAGTAAAATTACCTAATACACTTAAAAAAGTAGACATCGACGCCTTTTCTTCAGCAAATATTACTGGAGAGTTAGTTATTCCTGATAGTGTTGAATCAATTGAAAATAGTAGCTTTTCAAATTGTACAAATATTTCAAAGGTTATAATTGGAAATAGTTTAAAAACTATAAGCGGAATATCTAGTATTAGCTATTCCACTTTTGATCGTTGCTCTAATTTAAAAGAATTTGAAGTAAAAAGTGGTAATAATTATTTTAGTTCAAAAGATGGAATTTTATACAATAAAGATAAAACTAAATTAATTCTTGCACCAAGTGCTTGTGAAGTAAATGATTTGTATATACCAAATAGTGTAAAAGAAATTGGAGATTACTCTTTTTATGGAAGTACAAATGTTAAAGGTAAGATATATCTTCCTGAAGGATTAATAAGTATAGGATCGCAGAGCTTTTCGCAGTGCGGAATATCTGGTGAAGTAAATATTCCATCAAGTGTTACAAGTATTAAAAGTAGCTCGTTTTTTAATGCTGAATATGTAACAAAAATAAATGTTAACAGTAATAATTTAAATTATAGTTCACAAGACGGAATATTGTATAACAAGGATAAAACTGAGCTTATAATTGCTCCAAAAGGACTAACAATAAATAATTTAACTTTACCTGATAGCTTAAAGGTTATAGACAGTTTGGCATTTGATGGGTGTAAAGGTATTACAGGAACTTTGACTTTAGGAGAAAATTTAGAAACAATAAAAGATAGAGCATTTGAAGGATGTTCAGGAATAGATAAAATTGTCTTAAATAATAATTTAAAAGTTATTGAAAATCAAGCTTTTAATTGTTTCAATGCTTCAGGAACAGTAATAATTCCTGAAAGTGTAATAAGTATAAAATATTGGGCTTTTTATGGATGTAACAAACTAGAGTCTATCAAGTGTAGAGCATCATCAAAGCCAGATGGATGGGATGATGATTGGAATAAGTATTGTAATGCAAATGTAGAATGGGGCTACACAGGAGATTAGTATGAATGTAGAAGGGTGTATTATGAAAAATAAAAAGGGAATATCATTGATAGTGTTAATAATAACAATAATAGTTGTGATAATTTTAGCTGCAACAGTAATAGTTGCACTAACAAAAAATAATCCAGTAAACAGTGCAAAAGAAGCTACATTTAAACAGGATGTAAGAAATTTTCAAGACGAATTAAGTATGTATATATCAAATGAATATACAAAGTTACAGGGAATGAGAGATATCAAGATTAATACAAAAAATATTCCGGCATATTATGATGAAATGAAAAAATATATAGCAAGTTATAGCGAAAAATATGATAAAAAATTAGGAATAGAGAATAATGAAATAGTGTATTTTCCAAAAGAAGTAACAGAAAATGAGAAGAAGTGGTTAGATGATTTAGGAATAAAGCCATATGGAAATGATATAAAAGAAGCAGATGAAGGAATATTTAAATGGGATGAAAATGATGATACAAAAATAATAGGATATAACGAGAAGGAATTTAATGAATACTTGAGTACAAATAAGGGAGTATTAAAAATTCCAGAAAAATGTAAAAGAATAGATAGGTTTGCATTTTCAAATTGCGATAATATAGTAAAAGTAATTCTTTTAGATAATATAACTAGTATTGAATATGGCGCATTTGAGCATTGTTCTACTTTGAAAAGTATAAATTTTCCTAAAGGACTCAAAGTAATAGAAGATAGTGCTTTTCAAGATTGTAGTAGTTTGGAGATAGTGTATATTCCAGATAGTGTATATAGTCTTGGAAGAAGGAGCTTTCTGCGGATGTACAAATTTAAAAGAAATAAGACTTTCAGATAATATATCTACCATACAAATATATACTTTTGCAGACTGTACAAATCTAAAAAAAATAAATTTACCGATAAATTTAAAAAAAATATCTTTAAATGCTTTTGAAAATTGCTCAAGTTTAAATAGTTTAGAAATTCCTGAGGGAGTAGAAAAATTTTAGTGTAATTAACATATATCTAAATAAATTAAAATATAACTGAAGGTATGATTATAAGACAAATAGAAAGTCTTGTAGTCATATCTTCATTTTTGTTCCAAAGTTTGTAAATTGCCAAAATGGCATGGAATGTTTGGTAAAAAGTATAAATAATTAAATCCTTTGTGATAAAATAAAGTATAATTTTATTTAAGAAATGAGGTAAATGTAATGAGAAAGAAAAAATCCGTATTTATGTTTTTATTAATGATTAGCTTAATTTTTTCACTGTGTACAGGAAGTGTATATGCACAAACAAAAAATGAAATAGCACAAAATACTGAAAGCAGTAAAAATCAAGAATAAGAAAATAACAATTTAACAAATAATGATGTTCAAAAAGATAATCTAAATGTAAATCCAAAAACAGGTGATAATGTTATAGCATACTATGCATCGTATTTAATTGCTCTATTAGGAATAATTACATTAGTAATGGTTAGTAGTGCAAAAAGTAATAGGAAAATACTAGGAGGAAAAGAAAATGAAATTTAAAAAAAGTAAAATAATTATTACTACTATGTTACTACTTTGTTTTGCTATTATGCCAATTAAAGTATTTGCAAGTACAGAATTTGGCGATGTGGATATTGAGGGTGTAACTTTTGATTATAATCCAGGTGATGCTCCCCAAGCAAATGCTACTCCAATGGATGGTTGGTACGGTTTATATAGTGTAGAGTATGAATATTGGGAAGAAATGGAGACCAATGAAAAAGGTGAATCAGTTCCAGTAAAATATTGGTACTCTGATAAGAGCAAGAACGATGCGATCCCATCTGACAAAAGAATAACTACTTTTGAAGAGGGAAAAACTTATATGTATAGTATATCTTTAAAAACAGAAGATGATAATACATTTGCAGTTGGTAAAAAAGTAAAGATAAATGGGGCATATGTAGATAATAAAAATGTAACGAATTCTGGAACAAGACTTTTTGTAGTCGCTGTAAAAACTATAAAACCTGAAACTATTACATACAAACATATTAGTGAAGTTGAAATAAATAATGCAGCAATTAGTTTTAATGTAGGCGATAAGCCTGTATTCACAGGAACAACACCTAATAATGTTCCATATATTTATCAATCTGAATATTGGAGTACTGATGGAGGTAAAAAATACTATTATGCTGCTGATTTTTGGAATATCAACAATCCTGATGATTTATTTACTGAGTTTGAAAGTGGTAAGTCTTATACTTATGGAATATATTTTAAAGCAGCAGAAGGATATTGTTTTACAACTGATACAAAACTAAAAATAAATGGTAAGTATTACGATTATGATACTACTGACTACGACCCACTATTACAATATAATGAAGGTGAATATGCAACAATGTGGGTTGACACAAGTTTAATAATGACACCAACAGAAAATTCACAAAAAAACCCAATAATACCAAGTGAACCGAAAAATCCATCACAAGAGCCAGTTACACCAACAGAGCCAGCACAAGGAACAGAAAAAGAACCACAAACAACAGAAAACAAAACTGAACAAATAAATGAGAAAATAAATAATCCAAAAACAGGAGATAGTGTTCTTATATTTGCAACAATTTTTGGGTTAATTGGAATAACTACATTGCCTTTAATTAGTAGAAAAAGTGTTGTAAAATAAACTAAAAGTATACACGAATTTTTTAAATTTTAAAATATATATTAAATATTCGCCAAGATGTAGTTTGCATTTTGGCGATATTCCTTTAAAAATTATTTTCTAAATTTATTATTTACTCTTGACATATTCCATCATTTAAGATATTATATATTAAAATAGTAATAATTACTATTTTGGAGGGTATAGCATGAAATATTCAAAACAACGTGAGATTATTTTAGAATATTTAAGATCTGTTAAAACACATCCAACAGCAGAGACTATATATGAAGAAGTAAGAAAGAAAGATAAAAAAATAAGTCTCGGAACAGTATATAGAAATTTGGATAAATTAGCATTTCAAGGTGTTATTAAAAGAATAAAAATGGCAAACGAAAAAGATCGATTTGATGGTGATGTATCTTGCCATTATCATGGAAAATGCATTAAATGTAATAATGTAATTGATATTTTTTTAAAAGAAAATATTGATCTAAGCATTGATGAACATGTTAAAAATGAAACTAATATAAACGTTGTATCTCATGATATTATTTTTAATGTTATATGCCCAAATTGTGATAAATAAAAGGAGAGGATTTTATTATGAATTTAAAAGGAACTAAAACAGAGGCAAATTTAATGGCCGCATTTGCAGGTGAATCTCAAGCTAGAAATAAATATACATATTATGCTTCAAAAGCAAAAAAAGAAGGATATGAACAAATAGCTGCAATATTTGAAGAAACAGCTGGAAACGAAAAGGAACATGCAAAAATTTGGTTTAAATTATTACATGAGAATGATATTCCATCAACAGTTGAAAATTTAAAAGATGCTGCAAATGGTGAAAATTATGAATGGACTGATATGTACGACTCATTTGCAAAAACAGCAAAAGAAGAAGGTTTTGATCATATAGCATTTTTATTTGAAGAAGTAGGAAAAATAGAAAAAGAACACGAAGAAAGATACAAAAAACTACTTGCAAATGTAGAAGAAGGCAAAGTTTTTGAATGTGGAGAAGTAAAAATGTGGAAATGTAGAAATTGCGGACATATTCATATTGCTGTATCTGCACCTGCAGTATGTCCTGTATGTGCTCACCCAAAATCATATTTTGAAATTAAGGCTGAAAATTATTAATATTTAGTTTTTGATTTATTAATTTTAAAAATTTACAAAAATAACCATAATATTTTATATATTTTTACAAAAAATATTAATGGGTGATAAAAATGAAAGAAAATCCAAAAACAAAAAAATTTAGCAATCAAAAAATAAAATGTGATGTTATGGACTGTGCTCATAATTGTAACCCAGATTGTATATGTGAACTTGAAACAATAAAAGTTTGCACATGTACAGATGGAAATGAAGCAAAAACACATGAAGGTACAGCTTGTGGATCATATGATTGCAAATGTTAAATTAATTAAATACCAATTACCTAAAAGGTAGTTGGTATTTTTTTGTAAAAATCCTACCGTTTTGGCATACCATTTCTTGCATAACGTACGTTGTTGTGGTATAATTTAGCATATGAGAAATAAGTGAGGTAATTTAATGAATATCACTAGACAAAAAGGTTGTAAAGATATATTACCAGATGAGTCGATTTTATGGCAATATATTGAAAATGAGATAAAAGAGATATGTAGAGTACATAATATACAAGAAATAAGGACACCTGTATTTGAAGCCACAGAACTTTATGCTCGTGGAGTTGGTGATGAGACGGACATTGTTACAAAAGAAATGTATACTTTTTTAGATAAAGGTAACAGAAGCATTACTTTAAGACCAGAACTTACGGCTGGTGTTGTTCGTGCATATATTGAAAATGGACTTTCTTCTAAAATGACTTCACCTGTAAAATTGTGGTATACAGGTAAAATGTATAGATATGAAAAAATGCAAAAGGGAAGATATAGGGAATTTTCTCAGTTCGGTGTTGAGATGTTTGGTAGTAGCTCATATCTTGCAGATATTGAAACAATAAAAGTATCTTATGAACTTTTAAAAAGATTAAATCTTGCAGATAAAATAGAGCTTACAATAAATTCAATAGGATGTAAGGAATGTAGAAGTAAATACATACAAAAATTAAAGGAATATATAAAACCAAACTTAGATAATATGTGTGGTACTTGTAAAATAAGATATGAAAAAAATCCTCTAAGAATGCTTGATTGCAAAGAAGAAAAGTGTGCTAAGATATTAAAAGATGCACCAGTTATAACAGAGTTCCTATGTGAAGAATGTAGTAAAGACTTTGAAAATGTAAAAAATGCATTAGATAATTTAGATATTCCGTATAGGGTTGATACAGGAATTGTTAGGGGACTTGATTATTATAACAAGACTGTATATGAATATGTATCAAAAGATTTAGACCTTGCTGTAGGTGGAGGGGGAAGATATGACTCTTTAGTATCAATTATTGGTGGTGCAAATACTCCTGCAGTAGGATTTGGAATGGGAATTGATAGACTTATAATTCTTTTAAAAGAATATGGACTTGATAAGAGTATAAAAAATAAAGTAGATGTATACTTTTTAACTGATGATAATACATATTTTAGCATAGCAAAATATGTAGATAAATTAAGAAGTATCGGATATGTGGTTGAAACAAATATTTCAAATAAAAGTTTTAATGCACAGTTTAAATATGCAAATAAAATAGAAGCAAGTTTTGTTATCATACTTGGAGAAAATGAGTTAAAAAATAACGAGTGTGTATTTAAGAATATGAGTACTGGAGCTCAAGAAAATATTAAATTAGATATAGATGTAATAAAGGAGAAGATAGAAAATGCATGAATATAGAACACATATGTGTAATGAATTAGGTTTAGAAGATGTTGGAAAAAAAGTTAAACTTTCAGGTTTTGTAAAAACAATAAGAGACCTTGGAGGAGTTATATTTGTTGACTTAAGAGATCATTATGGTGTAACTCAACTTTTAATAAATACAGAAGATATGATTGATAAGGTATCTAAAGTAACAGTTGAATCAACAATATGCGTTGAGGGTGAAGTTTTAAAAAGAGACGCCCAAAATGTAAATCCTGCTATTAAAACAGGAGAGATAGAAGTAAGAGTAAATAGTTTAACTGTACTTGGAAAGGCTAAAAATGTGCTTCCTTTCAAAGTAGAAGAAAGTGAAAATGTAAGAGAAGATTTAAGACTTGAATATAGATTTTTAGATTTAAGAAATGAAGAAATACATAAAAAGATCGTATTTAGATCAAAGGTACTTAAGTTTTTAAGAGATAAAATGGATAGTATGAATTTTACAGAAGTTCAGACACCTATTCTTGCAAATTCTTCTCCAGAAGGAGCTAGAGATTTCTTAGTACCAAGTAGATTACATCCGGGAGAGTTTTATGCTCTTCCACAAGCTCCTCAACAATTTAAACAACTTTTGATGATATCTGGATTCGATAAATATTATCAAATAGCACCTTGTTTTAGAGATGAGGATCCAAGAGCAGATAGATCTCCAGGTGAATTCTATCAACTTGATTTTGAAATGGAGTTTGCAACTCAAGAAGATGTTCTAAATGTTTTAGAAGAGGTTGCAACATCAACTTTCAAAGAATTTACTGAAGGTAAAAAGATATCAGATGCTCCATTTGAAAGAATACCATTTAAAGTTGCAATGGATAAATATGGTACAGATAAACCTGATCTTAGAAATCCACTTGTAATTGATGATGTAACAGATGCATTTGTAGATTCTGATTTTAAGGTATTTAAAGGTAAGACAGTAAAAGCTATAAAAATAAATGCAAAAGATTTACCAAGAAAATTCTTTGATCAAATGGGAGATTTTGCTATAAATGAATTAGGACTAAAAGGTCTTGCATGGGTAAAAGCAAATGTAGGCTTTGAAATGAGTGGCTCAATAGCAAGATTTGTTACAGGAGATGTATTAGAGAAAATAAAAGAAATATGTGACTTAAAAGAAGAAGATGCTTTATTCTTTGTTGCAGATGAATATAAAAAAGCATGTAAAGATGCAGGAGATATTAGAATAGAACTTGGAAAAAGACTTGATTTGATTGAAAAGGATGCATATAGATTTTGCTTTATAGTTGATTTTCCTATGTATGAATTAGATGATGATGGAAAAATTGAATTTTCACATAATCCATTTTCAATGCCTGTAGGTGGTCTTGATAGTTTATTAAATAAAGATCCACTAGATGTAATTGCATATCAATTTGATTTAGTAGGTAATGGATATGAACTTGCATCAGGAGCTGTTAGAAATCATGATACAGAAGTAATGGTAAAAGCTTTTGAAATAGCAGGTTATACAGAGGAAGATGTAAAGAAAAGATTTGGCTCATTATTCAATGCATTCTCATATGGAGCACCTCCACATGCTGGAGCAGCCCCAGGAATTGATAGAATGATAATGCTTCTTTTAGAAGAATCAAATATTCGTGAAGTTATAGCATTTCCTAAAAACTCAAAAGCAAGAGATCTACTTATGCGTGCACCAAGTGTGGTTAATAAATCTCAACTTGATGATGTACATATTCGTATTAAGGAAGAAGATTTAAAGAAAGACGAATAAAACAAATAAAGGGGGATATATGAAAGTTTCAATACTTGGGATGGGTGCATTCGGTATTGCACTGACTAAGATTTTAAAAAAAGATGTTGAAGTGTCAATGTGGACTAATTTTGAAGATGAGTTAAAAGCAGTTGAACTAAAGAGGGAGAACACGGTCGTTCTCCCTAATGTTAAAATAGATAAAAAAGTTGAATTAACAACTGATTTAGAAAAATGTGTAAAAGCTTCTTCTGTTATATTTATAGCTGTACCTGCAGTTGCAGTAAGAAAAGTAGCAAATAAATTAAAAGATTATATAACTTTAGATCAAACAATTTGTATAGTAACTAAGGGAATTGAAAGAGATACCAATTTATTTATGACTGATGTTTTAAATGAATGTATAGATGCAGAAAATATATGTGTGTTTGCAGGCCCCTCATTTGCTATTGAAGTCGCAAATGGTGCAAATATTGGAATGGTCATTGCATCAGAAAATGATAAATGTAAAGATATGATTGAAAGTGTAATATCAACTGAAAGATTAAATCTTACAAAAACTTCTGATATAATAGGAACACAGATTTGTTCAGCTATAAAAAATGTATTCGCTATTATTTGTGCGATGTTAAATGGTGAGGAAGATACTGACTCTACTAGAGCAGCTTTATTTACAACCATATTAAATGATTTTAGACTTGTTATGGGAGTTTTAGGGGGAAATGAAGCAACTGTTTATTCATATGCAGGAATAGGGGATTTACTCCTTACATGTTTAAGCCCAAAAAGTAGAAATTATTCATTTGGAAAACTTATAGGAAAGGGTATGAGTAAAGATGAAGCCCTTAATAATATGAATGTAAAGACTGTAGAAGGATTATATACATTAGACGCTATATATGACATATTAAAGCAAAAAAAAGTAGAAGTACGATCAATTAATTTACTATATGATGTTGTATATAATGGTAAAAAAGTTGATAATTTACTAAAGGAGATTTCAAATTGATGGATAAAGATGAAATAATAACTAGTATAAAAGAAGAGGCTATTAAAAACAAAGTTCCTATACTTCAGGATATATCTCTAGATTTTATAAAATTAATATTAAGAATAAAAAAGCCTAAAAAAATATTAGAAATAGGAACAGCTGTTGGATATTCAGCAATAAATTTTGTAAATGAATTAGAGGAAGATGTTTATGTAAAAACTATTGAAAGAAATGACAAACGATATGAGGAAGCAATAAAAAATATAAATAGTATTGGTTATTCAAAATTCATAGATGTTGTTCATGCAGATGCTACAGAATATTTACCAAATTTAAATGAAGATAATTCATATGACGTAGTTTTTATAGATGCAGCTAAGGGTCAATATTTAAAATTCTTAGAAAATGGCATTAGACTTGCAAAAGATGGTGCAATTATTATTGCAGATAATGTTTTATTTAAAGGAAGAGTGCTATCTGATTATAACGAACATAAACATAGGACGGCGGTAAATAGACTTAGAAGTTACTTAGAAATTATAAATAGCGATAAAAGATTAAAATCTACAGTAATGAATATAGGTGATGGAATAGCTGTAAGCGTTATAAAAAAATAAGATATGTAGTAAAAATAGTAATAATTTTTGAATTTATCTTGTAAATATTAAATATAGGTGTTATAATTTAATTATAATAATTAGGGGGGAAAAGTATGTTTTGCAAATATTGTGGAAAAGAAATTGAAAATGGAAAAGAAGTATGTGATGAATGTGCTTCAAGACAAACAAATGTTGTAAATGAACAACCAGTTAAGGAAAGCGTTGTAACTGAAAGTACATCACCTATTAAAGATAATACTGTTAATAGTTCAAACAATACTGCTAATACTACAGTAAATAACACTACAAATAATAGTGTTAATCAAAAATCTAAAGTTGCAGCTGGATTATTTGGTATATTTTTAGGATCATTTGGTGTTCATAATTTTTACCTTGGATTTACAGGTAAAGCTGTAGCGCAATTGTTAATAACTATACTTAGTTGTGGAATTCTTTCACCTGTATCAGCAATATGGGGACTAATAGAAGGAATTTTACTACTTGCTGGTGAGACTTCAAAAGATGCTTATGGAAACGATCTTAAAGAATAATAAAAATAGAATTATAAATACTGTAATTTTATTAATTGTTACATTTATGTTTATAGTATTATTTGTATTAAAAATAGAAATACCATGTATGTTTAAGAGCATACTTGGTATTTCTTGTCCAGGATGTGGTATGACAAGAGCTATAGGGGAGATATTAAAACTAAATTTACTAGGAGCACTTAAATATAATATTTTTTCTGTATTCATGTTTATATTTATATTATTATCATGCGTATTCATTTTAATTGATATATTTAAAAATAGTAATAAATACTTGACTTTTATGAATAGAATATTAAATAAATACTGGTATTTATTTATATTAATCTTGGTTATAATGTTTTTAATAAATAATATTATTGTATATAAGTAAAGTAGAAATAAAAATAAAAATAAAAAAATCAACCTTACATTAGAAAGTAATAAGGTTGATTTCTTTTTTATATAATTCCAAATATAGCAAGAATTTTTTTGAATGGTCCAGTTTTCTTTTCTTTATACACAGTAGGTAAATTTGATTTTGAATTAGAAAAACTGAAAATAGAAAAATTATCTGAAAGTTTAACCGATTTAGTAGATAATTCACCATCTTTATTAGAAAGTTTCAAAACACTAAAGTTACCGTTTTGTCTAATAACTATTATTTTAAAATCTTTATAGCTTGTCATATAAATATCTTCAATTTTTACATTATTAAAATTACTATTGTGGTTTCTTATGCATGTTATAATTTTTTCAATAGTCGCAATATTAGAAGAAACAGCTGATGGATTATTAAGTAGGTAACCAAGACTATCAAGTTGTAACTTTCTTGTATTATTTGCTAAATTTTTAGTTACCTTATTAAGAGAAGTAATCTCTACTAATTGCATAAATTCATTATCCACATTTAAGGCAACAATGCTTGTTTTGCTATCAAGACCTAGACCATCAAGTTTTTTAAAGTACATATTTTTATATATTTTTATATATTTATCGCTAGAAATTATTTCATTTACAATACTATATTTAATTTTTTCAATTAAATTTGAGGCGTTGTTTTCGCCATTACTTAAAAGCTCTATACTTATGGTTTCAAATAAAGTAGTCTTTAGTTTTTTGTTTGGAACAATAAGTATTTTATCCAAAGTTTTAAGCTTTATTGAATAAGAAATTATTGAATAATTATCTTTTTCATTAATTAAAATATCAACTAATTTATTTTGTATAGAGGAAATAATTTTTAAAATAGTTTCTTCCAATTCATTTATTTTACCAGAAAGGCTAACTTCTATTGCTGAATTTTCATCATCATCAAGTTCTTCTGGTGAGAGTTTGATAAGAGCACTTTCAATAGCAAGTTTAATTTTTTGATTTTCTTTTTTTAAATCATTTGCTCCTTCATTTAAAATATTTTTCTTAATATTAATATAATTGGTATTTAATTTACTATTTAAAAAACATAGCTTATTGTAGTTTGAATAAGCCCTACTTACATTGTCTAAATCTTTTAATACTTCATCTAAATTTTTGATCTTGCTTTTAGAGAAAAATCTAGATAAATATTTATTTGGAGAATGAGAGAATAAGTTGTTATATAGATCTTCTTCATTAAGATTTAATGAATAGCATATTTGACTTAGTATTTTTCCCTCTAAAAAATATATATCGTTATCACTTTTTACTTCATTTCCTAAAAAATCACTATTAAAAGTTCGATATGTTGGAACTATGCTTAAAGTTTCTGGAATTGTGTATAAAAGTCGACAAACAAGATTAGAGACAACAGCTCTGTTTATTCCAAAGTTTTTATGTTGTATTTTATAATCAGAATGTGAAAGGGTAGAAGTTGAATAACCTACGCCATATACACCTTCACTAATTTCAGTTGTAGTTATTACATAAATAATACGAAGATATATTGATTCAATATTTTGTATATCCTTTATGTATAACTCTTTTTTAACTGCATCATAGTATCCTGATTTATAATCTAATCCTATTGTTTTTCCAAGTATTAATGTGTCAATGTTGTCATATAACTTTTTTGTAAGTTTTTTTGCACCAGAACTATTTATATATCCAAAGTCAATTAATCTATCAAATAGGGAAGATACAATGGACATAAAATTGTCTGGAATTTTACATTTTTCTTGTAGTTTATCTAAATAATTTATCATTTTTATCCTCCGTAAAAAATATTATATATCATATATCATTGTATATCAAAATATAAAAATATACAAGAGAAAGTTAAAAAAAAGCAAAAAGAATTAAAAATCGACGTGATTCATAATTCTTTTTTGCGATTAAATGCTATTTTTTATAGTTTTCTTTTACTATTTCATTTCCTCTTTCAAGAGCAAGAGCTTTATCTGGAACATTTTTTGTTATAACAGATCCAGCACCAACAACTGCTTCTTTACCAACTGTAACTGGTGCAATTAGAGTAGAGTTACAACCTACAAAGGCACCATCTTTAATTTCTGTTCTATTTTTTTCCCATTTTGTATTCATATTGGCAGTAATAACGCCACAAGCAATTTCAACATTTTTACCTATTGTTGCATCTCCTGTATAAATTAGATGAGGAATTTTTGTATTTTCTCCTACAGTAACATTTTTTGTTTCAGCAAAGCTTCCTACTTTACAATTATTTGCAATATCACACTTAGGACGTATATGTGCGAAAGGTCCTATTTTACAATTATCTGCAATTGTACTTTCTGTAATTTTACTTGTTTCAACAGATACATTATTTCCGATTTTTGATGATATTATATGTGAATTTGGTCCGATTACACAGTTCTCACCAATTACTGTTTCACCTTGTATATTAGTTCCTGGATATATAATTGTATCTCTACCTATTTTTGCATCTATACTTATATATGTACTAGATGGATCAATTAATGTAACACCATTTGACATATGAAGTTTTCTTGTTTTGTTAAGTAGTGTACATGTAGCAAGAGATAACTCTTCACGAGAATTTATTCCTTGAAATTCTGACATATCAGCAATAGTACAAACACCAAAGTTATATCCAGCATTTTTTATATGGACAGGTATATCTGTAATATAATATTCATTTTGAGCGTTATTATCATCTAGTTTACTAAATGATTCTTTTAATAGTTTTCCATTAAAGCAGTATACACCTATATTTACTTCTTTAACTCTTTCTTCGTCTTCATTACAATCTTTTCTTTCAACAATTCTATTTAAGTTTCCTTTACCATCACGTATAACACGACCAAGAGATCCTGGATGATCAACAATTCCAGAAAGTACAACACCACCATAATTTCCTTGTTCACAAAAAGAAATCATAGATTTAATGGTTTTAGAAGATATAAGTGGTTGATCGCCGTTTATAACTAGTACTAAATCATCATCGTCTATATTATCTTTTGCTTGCATAACAGCATGACCTGTACCAAGTTGAGATTCCTGGTAGCAAAACTTTATTTCATTATTTCTATTTTTTACGTGTTCAACGACTTGGTTGGCTTTATGGCCTACAACTATGTTAATATCTTTAATACCAGCGCCTTCACAAGCATCACATACGTAATCTATAGCGCACCTATCATATATTTTATGTAGAACTTTTGGAAGTTCTGATTTCATTCTTGTTCCTTTTCCTGCAGCAAGTATTACTGCTTTTAATTTTGACATTTAATCTCCTCCTTAAAATTTGCATTTTATACAAATTATCAAAAATATTTTAGCACAAAATATTTTTAATGTAAAGAAATAGTATACATAAGTAAAAAAATACTAGGATTAATTCCTAGTATTAGTATGTATTAATTATCTAATTGTATTACATCTTGAATTTCATTTCCATAAAATTTTTCTTCATCTGGAACAGGCAATGCTTCAACTTTTTTTAATTTTCTTTCAATTGTTCTAGATTTTCTTGATGCAAGTTCCATAGTAGAGGATATTTCAAGAAGCTTCTTGTTGGTTTTATCAAGTAGGTCACCAAATTTAGTAAATTCACTTCTTACCATACCTAATAGTTGCCAAACTTCGCTTGTTCGTTTTTCAATAGCAAGAGATTTAAATCCCATTTGTAAACTGTTAAGAAGCGCAACGAAAGTAGTTGGACCAGATACAGTTATCCTATACTTTTGAGCTATAAATTCACAAAGCCCAGTATTTCTTAAAACTTCGCAGTATAAACTTTCAGTAGGTAAAAACATTATACCAAAGTCTGTTGTATAAGGAGGTTCAATATATTTATCAAAAATATCTTTTGCAAATGATTTAACTGAGTTTTCTAATTTCTTTCTACATTCATTAACAAGAGAAACATCACCAATATCTTGCGCATCTACAAGCCTTGAGTAATCCTCAATAGGAAATTTTGAATCAACTGGAAGCCATACAAATTCGTTATCATTTTTTCCTGGAAGTTTAATTGCAAATTCTACTAATTCATTAGTATTTGGCTTTGTTTTAACATTTTTATCATATTGTTCATTTGTTAAAAATTGTTCTAAAATTGCACTTAATTGAACTTCGCCCCAATATCCTCTTGATTTTACGTTTGAAAAAACCTTTTTTAAGTCTCCGACACCTTGTGCAAGGTTTTGCATTTCACCAAGACCTTTATATACAGATTCAAGTCTATCATTTACAAGTTTAAATGACTCACCAAGCCTTTTCTCAAGAGTTCCTTGTAATTTTTCATCAACTGTTATACGCATTTTTTCAAGTTTATCGTTATTATCTCTTTGTATTTTTGACAAATTATCTTCAACAGCTTTACGAATATTATCAAGTTTTGTTTCATTAATATTTGTAAGGTTAGCAAGAGATGTTTGCTGAATATTAGCTGTTTCAGCAATTCTTGTACCAATGTTTTTATTTAGTTCCTCACGGGTTTGCATAAGCATGGAAGAAAGTTCCATTCTGAGCTCTTTAAATTCTTTGGAATTATTTTTATTTTTCTTGTTTGATATAACCATAATCATTAAAACTATAATTAAGAATATGATTATGCATAGTAAAATTAAATTTAAATTCATATATACATACCTCTTTTCAATATGAGGTAATTATATCAAACAAACATAGGTTTGTCAATTAAAAATACAAAAAATAAATATAAAAAATATTATGATTTAGTTATTTGTTCTTAAAAGATTTTAATGTTGTTATTGATGAAATTAATAAAAAAATTAAATAAAAATTTAGACTTATGCATATTAGCATGTGCCTAGATTTTCTATTGTTTTTAAAATAGCTTTTTTATTATTAGAAAATTCATTAAATAAGCTATCTAAATCTGAAAAAGGCCCTATAGGATTTCCATTTAATTTTGAAAGTTCTATAGTAAGAGAGACCACATTTTCAAAATATGCTCTGTAATAATCCATAACACCATATTTTAATTCTTCATCAATTTTGGTATATCCAGTTTCACTTGAATATATATCCATTGCTAAATCATGTAATTTTATATTATTTTTAGATGATATACATTTATCAGGATATCCATAAATTTCACCACCTGTTGAATGGTAAGAAAAAATAGCAATTAATTTAGAATTATATTTTGGTAATCCTAAAAATAGATTAGTTAAATATTTATATAAAAATACATTTTCAGGGCAACATGGATCTAGAGGTTTTCTTCCAGGGTAGGACATAGGACTTGGAATTGTAACTGGAATGTCATTATACCTTAGTTTAGAAAATTTCCAGTCATTTCTTAAAGATTTCATTTCACAAAATTTATGCAGTGAATTAGAATTTGGATCAAATCCTAGAGCATTAGCAGCCCAAACAGGGAGAATTTTACTATTTAAATTACAATTTTTTAGTATGTTGTTTACACTTCTTATCATATTTTGATTTTCAATTAATGTACAAGAAGTTCTAAGTATACTTTTATATAATTTATCTTTTTTTACATTTTTACTTGCTATTTTATCATCAATGTTATATGCCTCTAGGTACATTTTTGAAATTTTTTGAATTTCATCTTGACTTAAATCCTTTAAGTTAAAATATACCTGTGATGATGAAATTATAAAACCTTCTGGATTTAAAAGAGGGATAAAATGAAATGTATATTGTTTTGAAAAATAGTAGTATACATTATCGTTTAGAATAAGGGTTAAAATAAATTCTAAAGCAAAAAGAGAAGTTATTATCTCACATCCATGTGTGTTAGCTAATATAACAACATGTTTTGAACCGGTTCCAATTCTATATGAATTAAAAGGATAACCAAAATGGCTGTAATATAAAGTAGGTTCTTTTCTTAATCTACATTCATATTTTTTATTATTACAAAATTCATTTAGAAGATTACATATATCATTATATGATAATATAAATTTTTTCAAATATATTTTATCCACAAAATCACCTATTTAATTTTATTTTATTAAGTAAAATTTATGCAAAAACAAACACATAAGCTTAATACTTATGTGTTTATTATTCAAAAATATATGAAAAATAAAAAATGGTGCGGGTAAAAGGACTTGAACCTTCACGCCTCGCGGCACGAGCTTCTAAGACTCGCGTGTCTGCCAGTTTCACCATACCCGCAACAATTATAATGTTACCATATATTAATTTGTTTGTCAATAGTTTTTACAAAATGTTTAAGATTTTTTTCTTAGTGAATATAAATTACCTCATATAGTTCTTAATTATGTGTTAAAAACAATAAAGTTAATTATAATTTTTTATTCTAAATCTTTCTCTTGTAATTATTTTCCAATAGAAAATACACTAAAAATTGTTAAAAATGTATTGAATAAAGTTTTAGCTTTTGATATACTAAACATGTGTAGGATAAAGTTAATATAGGTGAAATTGAGGTTGATATATTATGAATGAAAGATACAGTCTTACTTTTCCACAACAAAATATATGGCTAGAAGATAGGTTATATGGAAATAGCAAAGTAAATTTGATTACAGGAATTATCAATATAAATAAGGGACTTAATATAGAATATTGTAAAAAAGCAATAAATAATATAATTAAAAGTAATGATGCTATGAGAATACACCTATACATTAATGATAACAAGCCATATCAAAAAGTTGAAGAGTATTTATACAATAATATAGAAGTTATAAAAATAGAAAATGAAGAAAATAAAAATGAATATATAAACAAGTTTAAATCAGAGAATATAGATATACAAAATGATAAATTATATTCTTTTAAGATACTTGATTACGGTAATGAAAAAGGTTCGATACTTTTAAAAATGCACCATATTATATCTGATGCATGGAGCTATTCTAAAATTATAGAACAATTTGTAAAAAATTATGAGTTATTAGAAAAAACAGGTAATGTTACAGAAGATGAAGTACCAAGTTATATTTCATATATAAATTCAACAGAAGAGTATAAAAATAGTGAAAAATATAAAAAAGATGAAGAATTTTGGAAAGAATATTTGGATGGAATCTCAAGTAAAGTTTCAATTAAAGATAATACTAGAAAAATAGAAAATTCATCAAGTAGATATAATGTAAAGTTGAATAAAGAAATAAATGATAAAATTATAAGTTATTGTAAAAATAATAAAATTTCACCATATGTTATGTTTCTTACAGCTCTTTCTACATATATGTATAGAATAACAGAAAAAAATGATATAGTGATAGGAACACCTTCTTTAAATAGATCAAATTTTAAAGAAAAACAAATGATTGGAATGTTTGTTTCAACTTTACCTTTAAGAGTAAAAATTGAGGAAAATATTAAATTTTTAGATTTAGCGCATGAAATTGCAAAAAATACTATGAGTATGTTTAGGCATCAAAGATTTCCATATATTAAAACTTTAAAAGGTATAAGAGAAAGAAGTAACTTTAGTGATAATCTATATGGCATGATGTTATCATATCAAAATGCAAGGGTTGATTTTGAAGATAAGGAAAAGTATGATACAAAATGGTATGGGAATAATTATCAAAATGAAGACTTACAAATTCATATTTTAGATATGGATAGCACAGGTATTTTAGAAATAAATTATGATTATTTAAATGAGCTTTTTTCAATAAAAGAAATAGAATATTTGCATACTAGAATTATTGCAATAATTGAAAATGCAATTTTAGATGAAAATATTGATGTAGAAAATATAGAAATAATGTCTAAAGAGGAAAAAAATAAAATTTTGTATGAATTTAATGATACAAAAACTTATTATCCAAAAGACAAATCAGTTATAGAACTTTTTGAAGAGCAGGTAAAAAAACATCCTAATGATATAGCTCTTATTTTTGAAAATGAAAGATTAACTTATGAAGAGTTAAATAATAGGGCAAATGCAGTTGCCAACTTCTTTATAGAAAATGGTGTAAGTCCAAATGAAAAAATTGCTATATGTATGAAAAGAAATATTAAGCTTATAGTGACATTAATTGCAACTTTAAAATGTAGAGCAACATATATTCCAATTGATATAACATACCCAAGTGAAAGAATAAATTATATTCTTAATAATAGTGAACCAAAGATTATAATTTCAGAAAAGGAAATAAATAATGAAACAATTATTTATGCTACAGATCAAAAATTTGAAGAAATATGTGAGAAATATTCAAATAAATTAGATAAGATAGATGTTAATCCCGAAAATATAAATTCATATATAATTTATACATCAGGTTCAACAGGAAAACCAAAAGGTGTTGTAATATCAAATAGTAATTTACTTAATTTTATAATAGGAATAAATAAAAAAGTAAATATAAAAAAGGAAGATAATGTTGTGTCTATAACAACAGTATGTTTTGATATATTTGGACTTGAAATTTGGGTGACACTATCTTACGGAGCTACTATGATATTTGCAAATGAAGTAGAGTGTGTCAATGGAAATGAACTTAGTAGACTATGTGTAAAAAATAATGTTAATATTATTCAAACTACACCAACTAAATTAAAATTATTATTAAATGATAATAATAGTATTTTTATGAAGAAAATAAAAAAAATATTACTAGGTGGCGAAATAGTAGGAGAAGATATTGTAGATAATTTAAGAATTTTGACAAATGCAGAAATATATGATGTCTATGGTCCAAGTGAAACTACAATTTGGTCAACATTAAAGAAATTGAATGGTAAAACAGTAAATGCAGGAAAACCTATTGATAATACATATATATATATATTAGATTCAAAAAATAGATTATTACCTATTAATATAAGTGGGCAACTTGCAATAGCAGGTGACAGTGTCTCAACAGGGTATTATAAAAATGATGAAATTACAAAAAAAAGTTTTGTATACGATAAAGCTTTAGAAAAAAGAATATACCTTACAGGAGATTTGTGTAAACTTGATTTTAGTGGTGAATTATGTGTCTTAGAAAGAATAGATTTACAAGTAAAAATAAATGGGCAAAGAGTAGAATTGCAAGAGATTGAAAAACATATAAATAAATTTGATAATATTGATAATAATATTGTTTCACTTAAGGATAATAAACTTGTTTGCTTTTATACTTTAAGAAATAAGGAAAATGATATTGATAAAAATTCGATGATAAAATTCTTATACAAAAAATTACCATTATATATGGTACCAGGAATTTTTGTATTGCAAGAAACATTTCCAATGACACTAAATGGAAAAATTGATCGAAAAAAATTGTGCTCAACTTATGTAGGTGTAGAAGAAAATAGAAAGAATATTATGCCAAGTACAAAAATTCAAGATAGTATATATAAAGTTTGGCAGAAAGTTATAAAAAAGACAAATTTTGGAGTTAATGATAATTTTTTTGAACTAGGAACTGATTCACTTGATGCAATAAAAATTCAAATTGAGCTTTTAAATATTGGAATTCATATTGAATATGAAGATTTATTTAAGTATCCAACTATAATCGACTTAGAAAAAATGATTCTTGATAAAGAGCTAATTAATAAGGCTAAATACAGAAAAAATATAGAATTAATTCAAAGTAATTATGCCAATAACAAAAAATATAATGAAGTTTTAATTTCAAATTCTGATGAAAGCTATGTTCCTAAAAAAATTAAGGCTAAAAATATATTGCTTACAGGTGCCACAGGTTTTTTAGGTTCTCATATATTAGATGAATTTATGAAAAATGAAACTGGTAAAATATATTGCATTGTAAGAGAAAAAAATGGTAAAGACTGTACACAAAGGTTAAGAGAAATTTTAAATTTTTATTTTGAAGATAAATACGATGATGAAATCGGTAATCGTATTATTCCAATAACTGCTGATATAACAGATTATGAAAAATTAAAAGATGGAATAAGTAAAATTATTAATGATATAAGTTTTGTAATAAATTCTGCTGCCTGTGTAAAACATCATGGTGATACTAACTTTTTTAAAAAGATAAATGTAGATAGTGCCTATGCAATAGCAAAATTATGTTATGAAAAAAAATTAAAACTAATACATATTTCAACTGTAAGTGTATCTGGAAATGCTTTTGAAACATCAAATTACAATTTAAAAAAATCTAAAGGATTTATATTTGATGAAACATGTTTTTATAAAAACCAAAATCTTGAAAATGTATATGTATGTACAAAATTTAAGGCAGAACAAATAGTTCTTGATTACATGATAAAAGGCTTACAGGCTAATATTGTAAGAATTGGAAATTTAACAAATAGGTATAGTGATTTAAAATTTCAGTATAATGCTGAAGATAACGCTTTTGCAAATAGAATAAAAACTTTAATTTCATTAAAAATATTTCCTGAAAATAACAAAGATATGTACTTAGAATTTACACCTGTTGATGTTACAGCAGAGGCAATTATAAAAATTATGCAATATTTTAATACAAGACATAATATGTTTCATTTATATGATAATAAACATGTATGTATAAAAAGATTTTTTGAAATATTAAAAAAAGAAAATATAGAAATTAAAATTGTAACACCAGAAGAATTTGCAAAGAAAATAACCCAAGTTGCTCACTCAAATAAAAGAGATATATTAGCTGGAATAATTAATGATCTTGGAAAAAATAACGAGCTAAATTATTTGTCAAATATTAAAATTAAATGTGATTATACAATTTCATATTTAAAGAAGATAGGGTTTGAGTGGCCTGAAATTGAGGATAAATATATAATAAAGTATATAGAAAATATAGAATAAGGAGGAAAAAAGTGGAAGAAATATTACTTACCATTGCTATATTAGTAAGTGTTGTACTTGTTATAGTAATGAAGTTAAATTTAAAAAGAAATAAACTTTCAAATGTAATGTCAATGCTATTTGTTTTTTTAATAATATGGTGTTTTGGACTATTATTACAAAAAGTATCAATTGCTTTTAATTTTAATATAAAACCTATATATTTTGATTACATTACATATATTGGAATATGCTTGTTATTTCCAACTTTGATAGTGCTATCTTTTTACTATAACGATAATAATATTAAATTTAATAAAAAATGGTTTCTTTTGTATATAGTTCCTATTATGTGTTTAATTATTTTATGGACAAATGATTTACATAGCTTATTTTATAAAGTTTATTCAATTAAATTTTATGAAACTATATATGGACCAGCTTTTTACATTAATACTATATATTCATATACTTTAGCATTTATATTTATGGTAAAAATGATAAATATATCAATAAAAAAATCAGGTTTTTTTACAAGGCAAACGGCATTAATTATAATTGGAAGTTTAATACCATTAGTTGTTAATATGCTAGGCACAGCAAGAATAATAAATATATCAATATACATAACACCAACACTATTTTGTATAACACTTATTTTTTACATGATAGCTATAATAAAATACAAAGCTTTAAATATTACGCCTGTTGCACTTGAAACAGTAACAGATACTATGTCAGACGCCTTTGTTGTTATTTCAGATGACGGAACAATAGCAGATTCTAACTTAACATTTAGAAAAACATTTTCAAAATTGGAGGAATTTTCTAAAGAAAAGAACTTATTTGAATTAATATCTAAAAATAAATTGTTTGATATAAATAAACTAAAAAAAATAATTAAACAAGCCAAAAAAAATGACACAATGCAAAATGTAGAATATAACTTTAGGTATAAAAATGATGAAAAGTTCTTTGAAGTAGACATTCACCCTATAAAAGCTAAAAAAAATAAAAATCAATATATTGGAACTTTACTTTTATTTAAAGATATAACGCAACATAAATTAGATATAAAAGAAATAGAAGAAAAACAGGAAATAATAGTAAAACAGGGACAACTAGTATCCATCGGTGAACTTGCAGGTGGAGTAGCACATGATATAAACACACCAATTTCAGCAATAAAGACAGGCATAACTATGTTAAATCAAAATCCAGATAGAAATGAATCCGAAAAAGAAATTTTACAAAGAATGGATAATTGTGCTACAAAAATAATTAATATTGTAAACAGTATGAGAAATCAAATAAGAAATTTAGGTGGAACAACAAAAGTTAATTTTAAAATAAGTGAAGTCATTAATGATATTAAAGTAATAACATATCATGAGGTATGCAAAAACAAATCAGAACTCAATATTACAATAGAGGATGATTTATCTATAGAAGGCGATCCTACAAAATTAGGTCAAGTCTTAACAAACTTGGTTGTAAACGCTGCACAGGCATATGGAGATATTGGAGGAAAAATAGATGTATCTTTATCTAAAGGGCCTCATAAAACAGCATTAATAAAGGTTAGAGATTATGCAGGAGGTCTTGATCCAGCAATAAAACCATATATTTTTAAAAACATACTTACAACCAAAGGAACATTTGGAACAGGACTAGGATTATATTTGGCATATTCTGTTATAAAAGGTGAATTTAATGGTGAAATAAGCTTTGACAGTGATAATATGGGAACGACTTTTTATATAAGTATACCAATAATGTAGATTTACTCAAATATGAGCACTTTAATTATTGACATAATTAAAGTGCTGTGCTAAAATATGTTGTATAAGGGGACAAACTATGCAAAGCCAATAGAAAAATAGAAACTTATTGAAATATTTTAGTTATACAAGTTAAATTTAACACTATCCTTCAATATTTTAAATATGATACGAAATAATATATGGTCAACATGTCCTAAAGTATAATAGTAATAATTAACATGAGTATTTGTTTTCATAAACTTGTGAGGCGTAAAGGTTTAAAGAATTATCTAACCAATAAATAATTAAGATCAGGACTGTGATAATACATTTCTTAAAATATTTAAAGCTATAAGAAAAATTAAAAGTACAAAGTTATCACAATTAAATTGTATAAAATATTTATATAAAAATGAATAAGAAAAGGAGAGTATTGATATATTTAAGTTGCTAAATATATCATATAAGATAGAGATGAAAGAAGAATTTATAACAAAATTAGATAAAGATGAAAGAATATTATTTCATGGATTTTCTGATGTTAGTAAAACAAGTAAACAATATTTTAGATTTTTATTGGCCCTTTTGGTGTTATTATTATTTTTTATATTGAATATAATAGTCATAAAAATATTTGGAGCAACCATTGAAATTGTAATAAGTTTTATTATTTTGTGTATACTAACCATTAGTCTACTTTATGGGTTGATTTATAATATTTTTTTAAAACATGTAAACAAGAATAACGAATACTTTGTAACAAATAAAAAAATAGCATTATACAATTCAAAAAATGGTTTTAAAATGGGAAATATATCTAATATAGAACATATTGGAATTGTAAGAGAAAAAAAGAACTATGGAGATCTAATATTTAATTTTTATGCAAATAATTTAATTGAACAAATGAAAAATGGAATAGGATTTGAAGGAGTAGAGAACCCTAGGAAAATAGTTACAATAATTTGTAATATAAATAACAATATTCATATATATGATGATAAACCTGTCATAATGGGGAAATCACTTTAGGTAAGTGAATTCGCTATGAAAAGTTAATAGAAGAGTAGAAATTTATTGAAATATTTTTAAAAACAAGTTAGAACATTGAAAGATAATATCTTAGTTAATCTAAATTAGATTCAACATTGTCCTTTTACATTTTAAATATGATACAAATTATTTATGGGAAATATGTCCTAAATCACAATAGTGAGATTTGCATTCAGAACGTTTTAAATTGTAATATTTTTTAAATTATACCAATATTAAAATTTAAAGAAAATAGATATGAATTGATGTTTTTTCCGTAATAAGCAGTATATTTTAAATCAATTTTAATTTTATCTTTTGATAGAGTATCAAGTTTAAAAACAGGTAATATATAGGTCAAATGAGTATTTAGCAGTATTTATACTGTCAAAATAAGAGTACATATAAACATCTACTTTTAAAATAATAATCACGACCACTTACATGAGTATTTGTCTTTATAAACTTGTGAGGAATAAAGGTTTAAAGACATATCTAACCAATACCATAAGAAAAATTAAAAATCCACAGTTACCACAATTAGATTATATAAAATATTTATATAAAAATGAATAAGGAAAGGAGAGTATTGATATATTTAAGTTGTTAAATATTATCATATAAGTATATTATGGATAGTAAAAAAATACCAACAAAAAAGAAACAGGAAATAGTAGAGATATCGAAAAATCTTATAAATGAAAAAGGTGTAAACAATGTTTCTATACGTGACATTGTAAAAAGCGTTGGAATGGCTCAGGGACTATTTTATTATTACTTTAAAAGTAAAGAAGAAATACTAGAAATAATTATTAACGAATATGTAGAAGCATTTTGTAAGGAACTTGAAAAAAGCGTTGATAGTATCCAAATGGAATATGATAACTGGAAAGAAAAAATAGAGACAACTATTAAGCTGCTTGTTAAATTATATAAAGATAATACAAGTCCACTTGAAAAATTTAATAATAAAAAAAATAAAGACCTATATATGAGTATGGTTTATGCAACTATTGATAGATTAGCAAATTTAATTGAAAAGGTTATAACAGAAGCATTAAATAGCGGTTTTATAAAACTAACTCATCCAAAAGAAACAGCATATGTTTTAATATATGGGATAATTGATTTAATAAATCATAAAAAAATAGTTGATGAAAAAATATTTGTAGATATAGTTTTTCAAACTCTAGGAATAGAAAATGATTAGGAGAATGCCTCCTAATCATTTTTTGGACATAAATTATTTATTGGACAATTAATACAATCAGGTTTCTTAGCAATACAATATTTTCTTCCATGATTAACAAGTATGTGATTAATTTTATTCCAATAATATTTCGGTAATTTTTTCATAAGTTCCATTTCAATTTTTTCCTGTGACCCACAATTTGAAATTCCCATTTTTCTTGTAATCCTCGTCACGTGAGTATCAACAGCAATTCCAACAGTTTTATCAAAACACTCCTGCAGTATAATATTTGCAGACTTTCTACCAATTCCAGGAAGAGAAACCAGTTCATCCATAGTATCAGGAACTTTTCCATCAAAGTCATTAACAATTTTTTCACAACATCCTTTAATACTTTTTGCCTTATTTTTGTAAAAGCCACAAGGATAAATAATTTTTTGTATATCATATATATTTGCATTAGAAAGACTTAAAGCATTAGGATATTTACTAAGCAAAATAGGACAAATAACATTAACACGTGCATCAGTACATTGTGCAGCAAGTATTAAAGAAATAACAAGTGAAAAGGGAGAATTATAATCAAGGCCACACTTAGCATCTTTATATACACTTTCAAGTATAGTAACCATACTCATAATATCTTTTTTACTAGATTTAGTATAAATTTTCATTTTTAGCATCACCATATTAAAAATCTTTCATAATATATATTAAATATTTTACAATATTTTATATTATTTGTCAAAAGAGGGGTGAAAAAATTGTTCTGGGGCGCATTTAGAAAAACAATAGGATTATTTTGTCTTGCCTTCGGAGTAGGAGTAGCAATAAGTATACTACTTCCAGTATGGTGTTGGGTAACAGTAGTTGCAATAGCACTAGTAGCCCTAGGCATATCATGGCTCTTTTGCTAAAGGAGGTATATATAATGAAAATTGTAGTCTACAAACCAGGAAAATTCATGAAACTAATACTAAAAACCATCTTCAAAATCTAGAGTTAGTTTTGTAAAAAATGTAGTGTTAATATTGAATGTTAGTATTAAATGTTGATTTTAATTCTGATTTTAATATTTATTTTATGATAAAATAATCTAAAAAGTGTAAAAAGTCTTAGCTGTATTTTTGTGTTAAAAAACATAATATTACAGCTAAATTTTGTTTAAATAAATTAGATCTTTTGATAAAAAATATAACTTGAGTTAGAATTTTTGGCATTTTAATAATAGTATCCAATTCCAAAAGATAAAAAAGGTATTATTAAATTCGTAGATAATCACTAAAAAGTGTAGTTAGAACGCTCACCCTGTGTACCCCACAGTGTATATCAATATGTATTATATAATAGATAATAATATAATTCAATAAATTTGAGTATAAAATTGATGTCTAGTTTTGTAGAATTTTATGACTTGTTACTTATATGAATAAAGTGTTCTACTGCTTCAGGAGGAACATCATTGCAGAAAACTTGTTTCAAATTTATATTTGATAATGAATGCAAATATTGATTAAAGTAAATATGGAAAAGTAATGTTATACTGATTTAATTGTATATTCAATATAATGTGAAATTGCAGCTTGCACTGCAAATACATTTGTTAAAATAAATGACTTTAATGGAAAAACAGTTATAAAGTTTTGAGCTTTAGAATTATCTGGTAAAGATCACAAAAATGGACAGATAGTGTATAAAACAATAAATTATTCGTAGTTATCATAACGAAATATGGTGCCATTTTAGGCACCATATTTTTTGTATGCATATAAAAAAGAGATAACGATAAATGATAAAACCCTTTATATAAAGGTGGGCATCTTGTCAATACTCATTAGGATTCTCTGATAAAAAGAGCATTCAACACAAAGTATGATTCCCGATTCCCGTATCAATGCTTGTAGATTTTCATAAAATTCGTTATCTCTACTTATATTCTAACATTAATTTTTTTATATGTAAATACTTATACGCAAAAAAATAAAAATAAATTTTAGTAAAAAAATATTAAATAAAAGTTTAGTGGTTTGGGTTTATTTTTTTGTATATTTATGTTATAATATGTAAAATAAAGGAGATAAAATTATTATGAAAACAAGCGATTTTGATTATTATTTACCCAAAGAATTAATAGCACAAACTCCATTAAAAAATAGGGAAAAAGCAAGAATGATGTTACTTGATAAAAAAACAGGAAAAACATCAGATGAAATATTTGAAAATATAGGAAAATATTTAAAAAAAGGAGACACTCTAGTTTTAAATGATACAAAGGTAATGCCAGCAAGAATTTTTGGACATAGAGAAGGAAAAGAAGAAGCTATAGAAGTACTCTTATTAAAACAAAATGAAAATGATAGATGGCAATGCTTGGTTAAGCCTGGAAAAAAGATGAAGATTGGAACTGAAATAATATTTGACGAAAAATTATTAAGAGCAGAAGTAAAAGATATACTAGAAGATGGACAAAGAGTAATAGAATTTAAATATGATGGAATATTTAATGAAATATTAGATAAATTAGGTACAATGCCACTACCACCATATATAACAGAAAAACTAGAAGATAAAAATATGTATCAAACGGTATACTGTAAACATGTAGGATCAGCTGCAGCACCAACTGCAGGATTACATTTTACAGAAGAAATATTAAAAAAACTTGAAAGTGATGGAATAAATATAGTATATGTAACGCTTCATGTAGGACTTGGAACATTTAGGCCCGTAAAAGTCGATGATGTGACAAAGCATCAAATGCACAGTGAATACTTTGTAATAGATGAGAAGGCCTGTAGTGTAATAAATAATACAAAAAAACAAGGTGGTAGAGTAATAGCAGTAGGAACAACTTCATGTAGGGTACTAGAAAGTGCAACAGACGATAACGGAATAATACATCCTATGGCAAAAGATACCAATATATTTATATATCCAGGTTATAAATTTAAAATGTTAGATGCACTAATTACAAATTTTCATCTACCTGAATCAACATTAATTATGTTAGTATCAGCATTAGCAGGAAAAGAACACATAATGCAAGCATATGAAAAAGCTGTAGAAGAAAAATATCGTTTCTTCAGTTTTGGTGATTGCATGTTCATATCATAGCCCTAGAGTTAGTTTTGTAAAAAATAATTTTTTACAAAACTAACACTAGTGTTTTTTGAGGTGGTAAAAATGAAAGAATGGATTAATAAGGTTCTAATTATACTAATAATTTTTTTTGCAATATATTTTGTTTTGTATAAGTTTGTTAATATAGATGAGAACTCAAATGTGCCAGAGTCAGCAAAAGTTATAACTATGGCAAATAAAAAACAAGCTATAGCAGCACTTAGTGTTATTGGAACATCAATAATTTTAGAGATTACAGCTGCTATTATGTTTATAAACAAAACTGTAAGCCCTGAAACATTTAGAATAAACTTAGTAAAATTAATAGCGTTAACACTTACATTTCTTGTTATTTCTGGACTTTCGTATTATATTTATTTGTTAACAAGTGTTACAAGGATATCTTTTATATAAATTAAGGAGGAAAAATGGAAGCGTTAAATTTTGAAGTAAAGAAAATAGAAAAAAATACAGGAGCAAGGCTTGGAGTTTTGCACCTTCCTCATGGAGATGTTGAAACACCTGTATTTATGCCAGTTGGAACACAAGCAACAGTAAAATCAATGACACCTGATGAAATGAAGGATATGATTCACTCACATATTATCTTATCAAATACATATCATTTATTTTTAAGACCAGGTGCAGAGCTAATTAAAGAAGCAGGAGGACTTCACAAATTTATGAACTGGGATAGAAATATTTTAACAGATAGTGGAGGTTTTCAAGTATTTAGCTTAAGTAAAATAAGAAAAATAACAGAAGAAGGAGTAGAATTTAGATCACATATAGACGGAGCTAAAAAGTTTATGGCACCTGAAGATTCAATGTATGTACAAAATTGTTTAGGCTCAGATATTATGATGGCTTTTGATGAATGTGCACCTTATCCAGCAACATATGATTATGTTAAAAATTCAATGGAAAGAACTTTAAGATGGGCAGCACGTTGCAAGGATTATCATAAAAATACAGAAAAACAAGCTCTATTTGGTATTGTACAAGGTGGTATGTATGAGGACTTAAGAAAGATAAGTGCCAAAGGAACAATAGATATTGGATTTCCTGGCTATGCAATAGGTGGAATAAGTGTAGGTGAACCTAAAGAAGAATTTTTAAGGATACTTAAATATACAGCACCACTCTTACCAGAGGACAAACCAAGATATTTAATGGGTGTTGGAACACCAGATTATTTAATTGAAGCAGCCCTTGCAGGAGTAGATATGTGTGACTGTGTACTTCCAACAAGAATGGCAAGAAATGGTAGTGCGCTTACTCATTATGGAAAATTAAACATGCTAAATGCATGTCATATAAAGGACTTTACTACGCTTGATCCAGACTGCGATTGTTATACATGTAAAAATTATACTAGGGCGTATATACATCACTTATTTAAGGCTAAAGAAATTCTAGGAGCACGTCTACTTTCTATACATAACTTAAGATTCCTTGTAAACTTAATGGAAAATGTAAGAGAAGCAATTAAAGAAGATAGCCTTTTAGAATTTAAAAATGATTTTTATAAAAAATATGGATATTTAGATTAACTGAATAATACAAGAACTTGTAATACAAAATAGTAATATAGAAATGAGGAATTATATGGCCAGTAATAAAAAAAGAAAAGGCGAAAAGAACATTTTTGTCACTGTTATAAAAATTCTAATAGTAATTTTTTTATTTTTAATTCAAATTGTAGGGATGCTCCTTTTATATACAACGGCACATGTAATATATATGTATGCAAGAGTTGTATATATAATAGCAAAAATAGCAACAGTTCTTTATATTATATACCATCATGATAGTGCAGCCTACAAAATATCTTGGATTATATTTATAATGTTTGTACCAATAGTTGGTATACTTGCATATATACTTTGGGGTAGAAGCAAAATGCGAATGAAGAAAGAACTAGAAATAAGAAAAGTAAGAGTATATTCTGAAAATCTACTTCAAGACTCAAAGAATATATTAGAAAAAATAAAGAAAACAGATAAATACAAATATAATCAAATAGAGTATATGACTAAAATATCAGGATATCCATTATATGAAAATGGAGGAGTAGAATATTTTGAAATAGGTGAAAAATTTTTTGATTCATTAAAAAAAGACTTAATGAAAGCTCAAAAGTATATATTGATTGAATTTTTCATACTAGAAAAAGGAAAATTATGGGATGAAGTATTTGCAATTTTAAAAGAAAAAGCAAGACAGGGTGTAAAAATTCAGATAATAATAGATTCATTAGGTTGTCTTTTTAAAAATAACAAAGATATAAAAGAAGAATTAGAAGCAGTAGGTATAGAATTATACAAATTTAATCCATTTTCGCCAATTTTAAGTGGATATATAAATTATAGGGACCACAGAAAAATTGTAGTAATTGATGGAAAATACGGATATACAGGAGGAGTAAATATAGCTGATGAATATGTTAACTTAGTATCTAAGTTTGGGCACTGGAAGGATGTTGGGATAAAAATAGAAGGTGAAGCAGTATGGAGCTTTGCAATAATGTTCTTAAGGAACTTAGAAACCATAACTAACAAAAATATTGAGTATAACTGGTATAAGAGAAAATTAAAAAGTGAGAAAAATAATCAAGGTTATGTATTACCACTTGCAGATGGGCCAGATAATCGTAAACTACCAATAGAAAATACATACATCCAAACAATAAACTATGCAAAAGATTATGTATATATGACAACTCCATATTTTATAATAAGTGAACAATTACTAACAGCAATATTAAATAGTGCAAGAGCAGGAGTAGATGTTAGATTAATTGTACCACACATTCCAGACAAAAAATTAGTTTATCTTGCAACAAGATCATACTATGAAGTTTTACTAGAAGCAGGAGTAAAAGTATATGAATATAAACCAGGTTTTATACACTCCAAAACTTTTGTTGCAGATGATAATACATCAATAGTCGGAACAGCAAATTTAGACTTTAGAAGTATGCATTTGAATTTTGAAGATATTGTTTGGACATATAATACAGGAGAAGAAGAAAAAGTAAAACAAGATTTTCAAAGAATGCTTACAAATTGTAAAGAAATAGATCTAGATACTTGGAAGCAAAGATCAAAATTAATCAAAATATCAGAAGCAGTAGTGGCAGCATTTGCCCCGATGCTATAGAGTTAGTTTTGTAAAATTTTAATATATGTTCTTAAGGTTGGAAAAATATCAAAAAAAATAAATTCAGCCTTAAGGCTTTTTTATAATATATGAACTTGAGTTAGAATTTTTGGCATTTTAGTATGTAGTATATACTACTAAATTCGTAGATAATCACTAAAAAGTGTAGTTAGAACGCTCACCCTGTGTACCCCACAGTGCATAATTGTTTATTTAAGTATTCGTATACCTTCATTTTTTATATTTATGGCTGCGTTTAAATCTCTATCTATAACCAAACCACAATATTTACATCTATATATTCTTTGTGAAATTTTTAATTTCTTTTTTCTTTTTCCACATTTAGAACATTTTTTTGAACTAGGGAACCATTTATTTACTTTTATTAAATATTCATTAAATTTATAAAGCAGTTTTTTTACAAAAAGCATAAAACCTGTATTATACGTATTTTTACCATTTCCGAGTTTAAAAACAATTTCTTGTATCGAAATGTCTTCAATTATAACCAAATCATAATTTTTATAAAGAAAGCTAGAGAGCTTATTTAACGTATCACTTCTTATATTAACAATTTTTCTATGTAAATTTCTAAGCTTATTTATAGATTTCCAATAATTTTTAGAAAATCTATTTTTTTTATTTATTTTTATTTGGAGTTTCGATATATCTTGTAAAAGATAAAAAAATCTTGTAGAAAATTCTGGAATGAAATTATCACTTGATACAAATATATTATTTATTTTAAAGTCTAATCCTATCACTTTAGAATTTATAATAGCCCTTTTATTGCACGACTCTTCATATTCAAAAATTATAGAAATGTAAAACTTTCCTTTTTTATCCTCAAAAATAATGGCTCTTTTTATCTTAAAATTACATGGAATTTCTCTCATTCCTCTTACTTTTATGAAGCCTAACTTTGGTAAACGAATTTTATTTTTATTTATTCGTATATTATTATTTACTTGGCTTGTTGTATATGAATTTTTATCCTTTCTGCCTTTGAATTTTGGAAGCTTGGAATGACCTCTATAAAAAAGTTCCATACCTCTTACAAGGTTACTGTATTCAGCACATAGTGCAAGTGAATCTACCTTTTTATAATTTTCATTTTGCTTTTTCAAAGTAGATACTTTCGGAATTTTGTGAGAATTTGAGAATTTTTTACTATCAAATGATTTTTCATTTGATATACACTTTTCTACTTCATATATATAACTTGAATAATTTTTTAAGATAGCTTTTAACATAGAATTATAAATCGTTCTACACATAGTAAACGTTAGATACATCAATTGTTCCTGAGTTTTATTTGGATATGCTCTAAAAGTGTATGTTTTGTATTGCATAAAAACCTCCTTTGGAATATATACCCTCATTATATCAAAGAAAGTTTTAGTTTAAAAGAAAAATGAAGCTAAATTTAGAGTCTAGTTTTGTCGAATAAAGGAAAAAAATCATATTTTATGATTTTTTACAAAACTAACTCTGGCATAAATGAGGGGTGGCTGTAATATACTGGAGGGTAGAGGTGTGTGTGTTGAATAATATTTGTGATTTGAAAATTTGTGTTCTTGGTACTGATGATAGGAGTAAATTTTTGAGAAAATTGTATTTGGATGATGTGGGTAAACTTTATAGTTTTGAAAGTGCAGATGTGATTATTGGTCCAACGCCTTTTTCAAAGGATGATGTTAAAGTAAATGGCGAGGTGCTTAGATGCGAGGAGTTAATTAAAAGCTTAGAAAATTCATCTAAAGTGCTATATGCTGGTGCAATTTCAAATAATATAAAAAATAAATTAAAAAAAGCTAGTATTAAATTTTTTGATGTTTTAAATGAAGATGGAGTTTCTATTTCAAATGCAATACCAACGGCAGAGGGGGCAATCTCTGTAGCTATGAATATGACTAATTTTACACTCCATAAGTCAAATGTATTAGTAATGGGGTATGGAAATATAGGTAAAGTTCTTTCTAAGATGTTGTATGGAATTGGTGCAAATGTTTATTGTGAGGCGAGAAATAAAAAAGATATTGCATTTATTGAAGCAATGGGATATAATAGTATAAAATTACAGGAAATCGATAGTTATTTAGGTAAAATGAATATAATTTTTAATACAATTCCAAGTTTGGTTTTAAATAGGAAAAGACTTATGTTACTAAAAAAGGATTGTGCAATTATTGATCTTGCTTCAAGTCCTGGAGGAGTAGATTTTACTGCTGCTAAAGAACTTGACTTAAATACTACATGGGCATTGGCGCTTCCTACAAAAGTTGCACCTAAAACAGCAGCTTTTTATCTAAAGAATGTTATTGATGAACTTATTGAGAAGGGATGATTTGGATGAGTGAACAAAAGGGAATTTTAATTGATGTAAAAAGTATTGTTGAAAATAAAAAAATATTTTTAAAAAAGAAAGTAAACGAATTAAAAAGAAATGGAATTGTACCGAAGCTTGCAGTAATTTTGGCAAATGATTTAGATGCTTCTAAAATTTATGTGAGAAAGAAAAGAGAAATGTGTAGTGAACTTGGAGTTGAAGAAATTGAGTATATGCTTGATAAAGATACTACTACTGAAAAAGTGCTTGATATAATTAATAGATTAAATGAGGATGATTCTGTTCATGGAATTTTGGTTCAACTTCCAGTATTTAAACATCTTGATGAAAGAAAAATTTTAGAATCAATTTCTCCAAAAAAAGATATTGATGGTTTTCATCCTTTAAATATAGGAAAATTGCTTATGGGAAAACCTGAAATTGTAGCTTGTACCCCTAGAGGGATAATGTCTATTATTGAAAGTACTGGAGTCGATCTTACATCAAAAACTGCAGTTGTTGTTGGGAGAAGTATTATTGTTGGTAAGCCTGTGTCGGCTCTTTTGTTAAACAAAAACGCTACTGTTATTACATGCCATTCTAAGACTAAAAACTTGAAAAAATATACTAAAATGGCAGATGTTTTGGTTGTTGCAGCAGGAGTTCCTCATCTTATAACTAGTGATATGGTAAAGAAAAATGCAATAGTAATAGATGTTGGTATAAATAGAATTGATGGTAAAATAATAGGTGATGTTGATACAGAAAATGTTCTTGATGTTGCAAAATATGTTACGCCTGTACCTGGTGGAGTTGGCATTACAACAGTTATTTCTCTTCTTGAAAATTTAATTGATATGGCATCAAAATAAAAAGTCGGATGAATTTCATCCGACTTTTTCTGCATTAAATACATGGAGGAATGTCAAATTTAAATTGATCAGTTCCTTTAATTTCACTTAATGGGTAATAGGTAAATTTTTCATTTCCATAACTGAAAATAAATGATGATGATTTTAGTATTTTTACCCTTTCAAATGATTTTATAATTTCAGATTCCGCACTGTAATAAACTTCAATTCCTTTATTTCCCTGGGCTCTTAAATACATACATACAAGATAATAAAGTACATTGACGCCTGAAAAGTTAATACATTTTCCATCTTCATATTTAAAATAAGAAGTCTCGCATATTCTTATTTCATCAAATTCGCCAAATTTTGGTATAATGTATTTTGGAAGACTGAATTTATAATCTTTTTTTTCTTCTTGACTGGGTATGCAAAGTACCTTAGCCTTTTCTTTTTGCTGTTCCTTTAAGAGTTTATTATTTTCTATAATATCACTCTTACATTTTCCAAAAATTTTAACTAGGATTTTTTCATATTCATTTTTTGTCATCATATAAGCAATCTCCTCTGAATAAATTCTAAGTTTAAATTTTTAACTTAATTTAAAGTATAACTTACAAATATATTTTACCACATTATGTAAAATTTGTAAAGCTATTTTGGGATATTTAATGCATTATCATGGATTATATTTTAATTGTGAAAGCAAAGTGAAAAGTTTAAGGTTGTTTTGTAAATTTATTGACTTAGTTTTGACAGTTTGATATAATAATCAAGTAAATTGTTTTTTATATATAAGTTTGAGCCTTATGGCAGAGGAAGGATATGATGTTTAATGTTAAAGAAAATGAATTTACCAAATAAACTTACAATGTTAAGAATGCTTTTAGTTATTGTGTTTGTTGTATTTATGTGTTTATCCACAAAATTTGTATGGGCAAAATATGTTTCATTAGGAGCTTTTGTTGTAGCCTCTATTACAGATTTTTTAGATGGATATATATCAAGGAAGAAAAATTTGGTTACAAAATTTGGAAAAATAATGGATCCACTTGCTGATAAAATGTTAGTTGCTTCAGGTTTTATATTACTTGCAACAGCAGGCGTTATACCAGCATGGATGGCGGTTATAATTGTTTTAAGAGACTTTTTTGTAACTGGTCTTAGAAACTTTGGAGCTGATAATAATAAAGATCTTGCTGCTTCATTAACAGGAAAAGTAAAGACTGTATTTCAACTTTTAGCAATTATTCTTGCTCTTGTTGGAACATATAATTTTGGTGATTTTGTAACACAATCACTAGTTATGACTCCAATTGAACTTTTAATAAATATTGGTATGAGCGTATCTGTTGCTGCAGCAGTACTTGCAACAGTTTGGTCTTTAATTGATTATATTGCAAGATTTAAAGATTCTGTTAAGGTTGATGAATAAAATACATAGATTAAATTATATAAAAAGGTAATATGGTAATGATAGTAATATCCTTACCACATTACTCTTTTTGTCGTTGTGCAATTTTTAAATAGGGGGATATATATGGAAAGTGAACAACTAAGTTTATTTAGTAGTGATGGAATAAAAGAAGAAATTGAAAAATTAAGAAAAGAAATAGAGTATCATAATAAAAGATATTATGATGATGATAATCCTGAAATAAGTGACTATGAGTATGATAAATTAAGTTTAAAGTTAAGAAAACTTGAAAAAGAACACCCAGAGTATGCTTTAGATTCTTCTCCTACAAAAAAAGTAGGTGGACATGTTAAGAATATTTTTTCACAGGTAAAGCATGATGTACAAATGCAAAGTTTGCAAGATGTTTTTTCATATGATGATGTAAAAGACTTTGTACGTAAAATGCAAGAAGAGTATGGAAAAGATATACAGTTTACTGTTGAGACAAAAATAGATGGCCTTTCTGTATCACTAGAATATGAAAAAGGCAAATTGGTTAGAGGTTCTACCAGAGGAGATGGCTTTGTTGGAGAGGATGTTACAGAAAATTTAAAGATGGTTGATGGTATTCCAGAACTTCTTACTACTGATGATACATTTGAAGTAAGGGGAGAGGTATACTTACCAAGAAAAGAATTTGAAAGTATTAATAATAAACTTGAAGAAGCAGGGAAACAAATACTTGCTAATCCAAGAAATGCAGCGGCTGGTACTTTAAGACAGCTTGACTCAAAACTTGTAAAGCAAAGAAATTTGAGCATTTTTGTGTTTAATCTCCAAAAAGGTAAAAAATTTAAAACTCATTCTGAAAGTATTGAGTATATAAAAAATACGGGAATAAAAACTATTGAGTATATTAAAGTGTGTGTTGGTGAAGATGAGGTATTAAATGCAATTGAGGAAATTGGAAATTTAAGAGATGGACTTCCTTATGATATAGATGGAGCTGTTGTTAAAATTAATGACCTTAAAATAAGGGAGGAAGCTGGTACTACTGTAAAAGTTCCAAAATGGGCTGTTGCATATAAATATCCTCCTGAACAAAAAGAAACAAAACTTACTAATATAAAGGTTCAAGTAGGAAGGACAGGACAAGTGACTCCAATGGCAATCCTTAATCCTGTAAGGCTTGCTGGATCTGTTATATCTAAAACTACTCTTCATAATTTTGACTATGTAAAAGAAAAAGATATAAAAATTGGAGATACAGTTGTAATTCAAAAAGCAGGAGATGTAATTCCCGAGGTAATAAGTGTAGTTAAAAGTAAAAGAACAGGAAATGAAGTTGAGTATGAAATTCCTAAAGTATGTCCTGTATGTGGCGAAGAATTAGAAAAAATAAATGATGAGGTTGCTCTTAGATGTACAAATAATGAATGCCCTGCACAAATATTTCGTTCTTTAGTACATTTTGCATCACGTGATGCAATGGATATATCAGGTCTTGGAGATGCTATAGTTGAACAATTAATTGATAATAATTTAATAAAAGACATTGCTGATATATATTATCTAAAATATGATGATGTAGTTAAACTTGATAGGTTCGCACCAAAGTCAGCTAGGAACTTAATCAATGCAATTGAAAAAACAAAGAACAATTCACTTGATAAGTTGTTATTTGGCTTTGGAATGAGGCATATTGGAAAGAAAGCAGCAAAGGTATTAGCAGAAAATTTTGATAATATATATATGATAAAAGATGCAAGTTTTGATGATATAAATAGTCTTGATGATTTTGGGGCTATTATGGCACAGTCTGTTGTTGATTTTTTCTCTAAGGAAGAAACTGATATGTTAATTTCTAAATTTGAAAAGGCAGGAGTAAATCTTAATGGATTAAAAAAAGAGTTGGATTCTGAAATTTTAAAAGATAAAACTTTTGTAATTACAGGTTCTTTTGATAATTATTCTAGAAGTGATATAACTAAATTAATTGAAAAAAATGGTGGCAAGGTGTCAGGAAGTGTTTCTAAGAAGACAAGTTTCTTAATTGCAGGAGAAGATGCGGGTAGTAAATTAAGCAAAGCTGAGTCACTTAGTATACCTATTATTTCAGTTGAACATTTAGAAAAAATGATATTAGCATAGAATGCAAATGTATGAAAGAGGGTAAAGATATGAATCTACTTACAGAAAATTTAAAAAAAGTAGATATGTTTAATGATATTTTAGAAAGTCTAAAAAGTGAGAATAAGGCTATTTCCTTTAAAAATATAATGGATATACAAAAAGCATATTACGTATATAGCCTAACTATTAATAATGATAAAAGTAGTATTATTGTTTGTAGCAATATACTTACAGCTAATAAAATGGTACAGGATTTAAAATTTATTTCTGAACTAGAAGTTGTATATTTTCCAGCCAAAACTGTTGTATATTATGATGTTGAAGCTCAAAGTAGAGAAAATCAAAATGATAGAATGTACGTCATGTCTAAAATAAATGATGGTACAAAAAAAATAGTTGTAACAACAATTGATTCTTTAATGCTTCCAATGAATGATAATAGTTTTAAGAATAATGAAAGTATTTTTATAAAAAAGGACGATACTATTGATTTTTCTGATTTTGTAAAACAGTTAGATTTTCTTCGGTTATGAAAAGTCTGAAACTGTTGAAGGAAAGGGACAATTTTCAGTTCGTGGAGGAATAGTAGATGTTTTTGCAGTAGAGAGTGATATGCCAGTAAGAATTGAGTTCTTTGGGGATAGTATTGATAGTATAAGATCTTTTGATGTATTAACTCAAAGGAGTATTTCATCTATTAAGGAGATTTCTATATCTCGTGTTTCTGATATGGTAGTTACTAAAGAAATGTTAGATGATATAACAAGAAATCTTGAAAATCTTGTAGAATGTGGAGATATAAATAGTAATTTAAAAGAAAATATTAGTAAAGATATAGAGCTTATAGAAAATGGTATGCTTGATAATTTAACTGATAAATATTTTAATTTGCTAGTGAAAAATCCTTGCTTTTTCACAGATTATTTAAAAGATTATAATATTTTTATAGATGAACCTGAAAATTGTAAGAAAAAAGCAGATAGTATTTGTTATGAAAATGCTGAGACTTTAAAAATTTTAGATGAACGTAATTATATGTATATTCCTTTTGCAAATAAATATATTTCATATGATGACGTAATAAAACGTGTGTCTAAAATTACAAATATATACATGCAAAAACAGGTATTTGATAGTAGTATAAATAAAAAAAGAGTTATCTTTGACTTTAATTCAAAAGAAATGTTTTTTTATAAAAGTTCTTTTGAAACATTACTTAATGATGTAAAAGCACTTAAGAATAAAAAGATTCTCTTAGTATTTCCAAGTCAAGTACGAGTAGAACAAGTAAAAAACTACCTTTTGGATAACAATGTATCAGTTGAGGTGCTTGATAATATATGGAGAGAAGATAATCTAAAAAAATCAAAGGTATATATAACATATGGAATAGTTTCTGGTGGATTTTATTCTAGTATACAAGATCTTGTTGTTATTGCTGAACCTGTAAGTGGTACAAATGTAAAAAGGAAAGTAAAAAGAGAGTTTTCAAAAGGAACAGATATTGAAAGCTTTGAAGATTTAAAAATTGATGATTTTGTTGTACATGAAAATCATGGTATTGGTATATATAAAGGTATATCAAGTATAAATGTCCAAGAGGTTGTAAAAGATTATATAAAGATAGAATATGCAAATAATGGTGTCCTATATGTCCCTATAAATCAACTTGATTTAGTTAAGAAGTATGTATGTGATGATAGTTCTAAACCTAAGATTAATTCCCTTGGAACAAAAGAGTGGGAAAAAACTAAGAAGAAAGTAACTGCTCATGTTGAAGAAATTGCAAAGGAACTTTTATCACTTTATGCAAAACGTGAAAAAAATCCAGGTTATGCTTTTTCTCCTGATACGCCATGGCAAAAAGAGTTTGAGGAGTCTTTTAAATATGATTTGACTGATGACCAAAAGCAGGCTGTATCTGAAATAAAAGAAGATATGGAATCTCCAAGAGTAATGGATAGACTACTTTGTGGTGATGTTGGTTATGGTAAGACAGAAGTTGCTCTTCGAGTTGCTTTTAAAGCTGTTATGGACAAAAAACAGGTTGCATATTTAGTTCCGACAACTGTGCTTTGTTTACAACAATATCGTACTTTTAAAGAAAGAATGGAAAAGTTTGGAATAAGAGTTGAGATGTTAAGTAGGTTTAAAACAAAGAAAGAACAAACTGATATATTAAAGGATCTAGTTGACGGTAAAATTGATGTATTAGTAGGAACTCATAGGATGCTTTCAAATGATGTGTTCTTTAAAGATCTTGGACTTTTAATAATAGATGAGGAACATAGATTTGGTGTAAAGGCTAAAGAGAGCATAAAAAAGATAAAGGAAACAGTGGATGTATTATCTATGACTGCGACACCTATTCCAAGAACACTTCATATGTCAATGGTTGGAATTAGAGGAATGAGTACGCTAAATGAGCCGCCACTTGAAAGGCTTCCTGTTCATACATATGTTATGGAATATAACGATACAGTAATTAAAGAGGCTATTGAAAAGGAATTATTAAGAGATGGTCAGGTATTTTACTTAAATAATAGAGTTGAAGGAATAGAAGATCTTGCAAATAAAGTTAAAAGTTTAGTGCCAAGTGCAAGAGTTGAGTATGCCCATGGTCAAATGGAACCTCATCAGATTGAAGACATAATGCTAAAGTTTATAAATCATGAATTTGATGTAATAGTATGTACATCTATTTTAGAATCAGGTATAGATATACCTAATGCTAATACACTAATTGTTGAAAATGCTGATAAATTAGGACTTGCCCAACTTTATCAAATAAGGGGAAGAGTTGGACGTTCAAGTAGACTTGCATATGCATATATAACTTACCAAAAAAATAGACAAATTTCTGAGGTAGCAGAAAAAAGATTAAGAGCGATCAGAGATTTTACTGAGTTTGGAAGTGGATTTAAAATTGCACTAAGAGATTTAGAAATAAGGGGAGCAGGTAGTTTACTTGGAAAAGAACAACATGGTCACATGTTAAAGGTAGGATATGATATGTATTTATCATTACTTGAAAAAGCAGTAAACAAAGAAAAGAATAATATTAGTGAAACTCAAAATATCGAGCAGGAAATAAAAATAGATTTAGATGTTTCTGCATATATTAGTGATAGTTATATAAGTGATCCAATACAAAAAATAAATATGTATCAAAAGATTTCAGATATAAATGATAAAGATATGATGCTTGATGTTATTGATGAACTTATAGATAGATATGGTGAATTACCTAAAGAAACAGAAAATTTAATTAAAATTGTTGAAATAAGAAACCAGGCTAGAAAACTTGGAATAACTAAAATATGTTCATTTGGTGAAATTTTAAAGATAGAACCGTATAATTTGAAAATTAAATTGACAAATTTTACGCGTAGTGATATACTAATTCGTGTACAGTTAGAGCTTGAAAAGCTTAGAAAAGAAAAGGGGAAGAGTGATGAGTAAAAAAAAGGAAATCAAAAAAAATAAGGATGTTGAAGAAGAAAAAAATAATAAAAGCAAAGTAAATAATTCTAAAAAAGAAGATAGTAAAGTAGAAAAGAAAGAAGATAGTAAAGTAGAAAAAAAAGAAAAAGTATCAAAAGAAACAAAGAAAACTGATGAAAAACAAAAAGAAAAAAAAGAGAATAGTACTGAATTAAAAAAAGTTGAAAAAGTAAAAAAAGAGAAAAAGCCTGTTAGTGAAAAGGTAGTTATTATTTCAATAATTGTTGCTATTTTACTTGTAGCATTTGGAATTTTTGGTTATTATTTTTATGCAACAAGTATGCTTCCAGTCGCAACTTATGACGGAGGAAAAGTTACAAAATCTGAATATGCTATATATTACAAAACTTTCCAACCTATGCTTACTTACTTTGGGTATTCAGATGATATAATTCCTGAACAAATTGCAAATAAAGCTGCATTAGATGAAATAATTTTAAAAGAGGCTAAAAAAGAAGGAGTTACGATTCCTGAAGATAGAAAAAAAGAAATTGATGAGCAATTTCAAGATAAAGAGCAGTTATCTCAACTAGAAGAACAAAAAATAAATGCAAATCAATTAAAAGAGCTATATTATGCTGATGCTATAATAAGCGCATATATTGATAAAAAGGTTGCAGATGCAAGTGATGAGGATGTTATAAACTATATAAAGGCCAAAGAAGAAAATCCTAATTTAAATTCATATGAAACAAATCATGTGTTATTTAAAACAAAAAGTGATAGTGGAACAGCATTATCAGATGAAGAAAAAGCAAATAAGAAAGCTCAAGCTGAAGCTGTTTTACAAAGAGTAAAAAATGGTGAAGATATTACTACAATTGCAAAGGATTTATCTGAAGATACAGGAACTAAAGACAATGGAGGAAGCTATACTGTATATATGGATGGTCAAACGGATGAAAGTTATGCTAACGCTGTTAAATCTATGCAAGTTGGAGATGTTGTTTTAGTTGAAAGTTCATATGGATATCATGTAATTAAACTTGCAAGTATAACAGAAAATGGAAGAGCTAAAAATGAATATGATAGAGAAAACTTTGTTAATGAAAATATAAACAAGATTAGTACAGAAAAGAACTTTAAAGTTAATTCTGATAATCTAAAGAAAGCTGTTGAACAAATTACAGGTAAATCTTCAAGTGATACTACTAACACTACATCAACAAATAGTACACAAACTACTATAACTGATAACACAACAACTGATAACAACACAACAACTAATTCTACATCTACAGGAGAATAAGGTATGATTGAAGTTATAACTAGTAAGTCTAATGAAAAAGCAAAGTTTATAAGAAGTCTAAATGATAAAAAAGGAAGACAAAGAAATGGTTGCTTTTACTTAGAAGGAATTAAAGTTGTAAATGAGGTTATAGAAAGAAGAGGAGCGATAAACTTAAGGTTTATCGCTTATTCTGAAGAAATACTTATTAATGTCAATGGTGGAAAAGAAATTCTAAATAAAATTAAAAAAATACAAAATAAAATATCTTTTTCTAAAGATGTATTTAATACATTGACAGATACCAAAACGCCTCAAGGTATTCTTGCAGTACTTGAATTTACAAATGAATTAGAAGTTTTAAATGATGAGAATATTTTAGTCTTAGACAAGGTTCAGGATTTAGGAAACTTAGGAACTATTATTAGGAGTGCAGATGCATTTGGAATAAAACAAATTATATGTACTTCGGGAACTGCAGATGTTTATTCACCTAAGGTGCTTAGGTCAACTATGGGATCTATTTTAAGGGAAAAAATAACATACATTGATAATTTACAAAAATTAGAAGAACTGAAAAAATATGGCTTTGCTATTGTTGGAACAACATTAAATGAAAAAAGTATTTCAATTGAAAAATTTGATTTTTCAAAAAAAAGCATTTTTGTTATGGGAAATGAAGCAAATGGAATAAGTAAGAAAATAGAAAAAATATGCGATTATTTTATAAAAATTCCTATGACTGGAAATGCAGAGTCTTTAAATGTTGGTGTTGCTACTTCTATAATTTTATATAAACAATTTAAAAAATAAATGTATAAAAATTAAAAAAATTCATATTATAATATTAAGTATATCATTTTCTTTGATATACGTTAAATATTATTATATTTGTATAACACAGGTACGTTTTAAATGGTGCCTGTGTATTTTATTTTAATGTATATATTTTTTAAAATTGCACAATATATAATTAGACAATTTAATTTGTTTTGTTAGGAGGTATCTTATGAAAGCGTTAAATTATATAGCCTTAATTCTTATAGTAATTGGTGCATTAAATTGGGCATTGATTGGTCTATTTCAATTTGACCTTGTAGGTGCAATTTTTGGAGGTATGACATCAATGTTAAGCAGAATAATATTTACAATTGTTGGGCTTGCAGGTCTTTGGTCACTTACATTCTTTGGAAGATTAAGTGAAGAATAAGGTTAAAAATTAATTTTTATAAAAATACAGCATTTACTTTTTTGTAATATGCTGTATTTTATATATATAAATTTATTTTTAATTCATATTTTAATTTATATTTATATTAATATTAATATTATTATTTTTTCTTAAGAAAATCAAGTATAAGGGAATTTATTTGTTTATCATCAGTTTCAATTTCCTCATCGTGATTATATATATTAGATATACCAGGTATTATTGTATCTAATTCTTTAATTTTTTCTATAGTGCTATCATTTGGAAATATTATACTCCATATATTTTTTCCATTGCCACTTCCTAAAATAACACTTGCACTATCATATGTACCGCTATACATTTGAGTTTGCATATTATCTTTTTTATCATATGATATTTTTCCAATTTTAATACTTGAGGTATATTTTTTATCATTTTCACATATTGTGTTATTTGCAATTTGTAAAATTTCATCCTTATTTTTTTCTATTTCATTTTTTAATTCATTTTTATTATTTATATTAAAATTTGATATGTATTCTTTTATTTTTGACTCTGCTTTTAGTTTTATTATTTGATCTTCAATACTATTACTGTTTGCAACTACATGTAGTCTAAAAATATCTTTTGATATAAATTTTGTTTTATATATATTAAAAGCAACTAATGTATTTAATAATATAAATGAAAAAATTGCTATTAAAAAAGTTATATGTTTTTGTTTCATGTTATCACCTGCAATTATTATTAGTAATTAATACATATAAATACATGTTTTTTTTGTCTAGTATTGACTAATAAAAATATAATTTGTCAAAATAAAAATTATGTCGAATAGCATGCTTAAAATTCAACAAAATAAAGCAAAAATAGCTAAAATTAGAAATTGACTTTAATAAATCTTGGTGATAAAATTAAGCTATAAGGGGGAATACAAAAGATGAAAAAAATTAAATTATGTTGTTTTACAGTAAACTCAACTCATTCATATATCATTGCAAATAATTTTATAGATAGTGAGCTTGAAAATGTTAAAGTAATATATATTAATGAAAAAAGTGAAAAGAGTGAAAGAAGAAAAATAAAAAATATAATAAGTAGATTCTATAAAAAGATGAATGATAAGGTGTTTTATACAGAATGGCTAAATGAGAAGATTATAAATGACTATGAATATGAAAGATTTGTTTTTGTTGTAAATGGTAAGGAGGAATTTATATCTAAGGTTAATAAGTATTTAGAACTTAATGAAAGTGATGGTTATATAATAAATTGTTATGATATTTTTGATATTAAGGAAGATGTTAACAACATTATACAAAGACATGACTTTTATATAAATACAGCAGGTGTAGTTAGAAAGAAAGTTGCAAATTAAAATTATAAAGAGGTGTAGAAAGTAAGTCTAAAATAGATTGAAATCTGCACTAATTTTATGCATAAAATATAAAAATTATTATGAAAACTTGCATTTTTTTAGTGCGTTCTATATATGTCAAAAACAAAATTTATAAAATGAGTTATAAATATAGTAAAAAAATAATGTATGTGGTAAAATATAAATATGACAAAAGAAAGAGGAGAGTATGCATTTTGGTATAGTTTAAAATTAATAACTCTTGATATACCAGATAATGTTCAAAATATTGGAAATTGGGCTTTTGATACTTGTAAAAATCTTACACAAGTAACTATAAACTCTAGTGAATTGGGCTATTTTGCATTTAATAATTGTCCTAATATTGAAACTGTTAATATATCAAAAAATACTAAAAAATGGAGTAATAATATTTTTAATGCAAATAAAAAGATTTTAAGCATAAATTACCTTGGAACAATGGATGAGTGGAATGGTACACTTGGTAAAACAAGTTCATGGAGAAATGGAAATACAAGTATAAAGAAAATAATTTGCAGTGATGGAGAGATTACATTATAGTGACGGAAATATTATATTTTAGTTGACAAAAGAAAAACATATTGATATAATGTTTAAGTAAGAGTATACCTAAGTTTTTTAAATGAGCGGTATAGGGGTGGGTATTACAACACCTTACACAGATGTAGGAAAATCCTACGGAGGAGTCTTATTATGTATAAGGGCCTTCGTGGGATTTTTTAGGAGGAATTAAAATGAAATATTATAGAAAAGTTACAGGAAAAAATGTATATCTTTCTCCAATGAATATTCAGGATGTAGATAAATATGTAAAGTGGTTTAATGACTTAGAGATAACAGATAGATTAAATCAGAGTGCTAATATTTGCAATGAATATGGTGAGAAAGAATGGATAGAAAAAAATCTTTTAAAATCAAGTAGTAATTTTGCAATAGTTAAAACTGAGGATGATACGCTGATTGGAAATTGTGGACTTAACAAAGTTGATCATATTTCAAGAAAGGCAACTATTGGAATTTTTATAGGCGATAAAGATAATAGAGGTAAAGGGTATGGTAGTGAAGCTTTGAAGCTTTTGCTAGATTTTGGCTTTAAATATTTAAATTTAAATAATATTGATTTACAAGTTTTTGATTTTAACAAAAATGCAATAGCTTGTTATAAAAAAGTGGGATTTAAAGAATATGGAAGAAGGCATGAAGCATATTATTGTGGTGGTAAATATCATGATGTCATTTCTATGGAAATTTTAAAAAAAGAATATTTGGAAGAAAGTGAATATTAATATAAAAGAAAGGAATTAATCAATAAAATATTTAATTAATATTTTTGTAAGATTAATAATATATGATTATATGAAAATAAAATATGCAAATAATCCACAGCCAAAAAAAATATTGGACTGTAAATTTAAAAGTATCAGAGTTGATGATGAAAAATTTAATGGATATATATCTTTAATTGACGTTACTAAGGCAAAAGGTGTGTCTATTGTTCCAAGGAATAATGGAAAGCGTGAAAAAATTTTTGATAATTATCATAAATGGCTACTTCTTTATCCTATTGGTAAGGGATATACAATTACTGCAATGTATAATGAAAAATGTGAGTTAATAGAATTTTATTTTGACATGGCAGATAACATATCAATAACAAAGGATAATATACCATATATGCATGATCTGTTTTTAGATGTAGTTGTAACAAAAGAAAATGAGATATATGTATTAGATCAAGATGAGTTATATTTGGCACTTCAAAATCATGATATTACCCCAAGACAATATGTTGAGGTAAATAAAAGTTCAGAATATATTATATCTAAGTATAGTAAAAAAGAAAATTTTTCAAAGTTAAAAGAGTATTGCAGTTATTATTTAAAATTTTTATTAGATAATAATGAGTAAAGTCTTTTCTAAATAACTTTGCTGATGTAAAAAAATATAAAATTAAAGAAGTAAAAGTGTATAAAAACTAATTAATATCCTCTACAGCATTTTTTAGTGCTATAGGGGATAAATTTTAAATATTTTATATAATAGTCATTTAAAGAAATTTTTTTATAATATCTTATTTTGTAAATTTCTCTTTATTTTTATTGTATTTTGTAGTAAAATGTAAGTGTTAAATTATATATTTTTTAGAAGGGAGATATTATGCAAAAAGTATGGAGTGTAAAAAAATATGATAAAGAAAAGATTAATGAATTAGTAATGAAATATAACATATCTGAGATGCTTGCAAAACTAATTTTAGCTAGAGAAATTGAAGATGTTGATATGTTCTTAAATGGAACACTTGAAGATTTAAAGGATCCATATAAAATGAAAGATATGGAAAAATTTGTTGAAAGAATTAATAAAGCAAAAGAAAATAATGAGAAAATATGTATATACGGTGACTATGATGTTGATGGTATAACTAGTATAACTGTAATGTATAAATTTCTAAAAAAACTTGGCTTAAATGTAATTTATTATCTACCAGATAGACTTATGGAAGGTTATGGTGTAAATACAGGAGCTTTAGATAAAATAAAAAATGAAGGAGTAAAATTGGTAATAACTGTTGATTGTGGCATAACAGCAGTAGAAGAAGTAAATTATGCAAAAAGTATAGGCCTTGATATGTGTATAACTGACCACCATGAATGTGCAGATAAATTACCTGAAGCAGTGTGTATTGTAAATCCAAAACAAAAGGATGATGAAACTTTTTCTATGCTTGCAGGTGTTGGCGTAGCATTTAAATGTATAACAGCATTAGCACAAAAATATAACATGCCAAAAGATAGTTACTTAAAATATTTAGATATTGTTGCAGTAGGTACAATTTCGGACATAGTACCACTTGTAGATGAAAATAGGATAATATCTAAGTATGGGCTTGAAATGATGAAAGAAACTAAAAATTTAGGACTTAAATCTTTACTTAATATTATTAATTTTAAAAGTATAGATAGTACAATGGTATCTTTCGGAATGGCTCCTCGAATAAATGCATGTGGAAGAATGGGAAATGCGGGAGTAGCAGTTGAGCTATTATTAGAGAAAGACAAGAGCGTTGCAGATAGTTTGGCTACCAAATTAAATAATCAAAATACCAAAAGGCAACAAGTAGAAAAGAAAATATTTGATGCGGCTGAAAAAATGATACAAAAAAATCATTTAGATTTAAAAAATAGTATTGTACTATATAATGAAAATTGGCATAATGGAGTAATAGGTATAGTTGCATCAAGGCTTGTAAGTATATATTACAAACCAGTAATTTTGCTAACAAAAGAAAATGGAGTAGTAAGAGGATCTGGAAGATGTCCAACAGGTTTTTCTTTGTATGATACTTTAACAAAATGTAAAGAATCATTAATTCAGTTTGGTGGGCATGAGCTTGCAGCAGGTTTAAGTATTGATGAAAGCAAGATTGAAGAATTTACAGATTTATTTGAAAAAGTTGTAACAGCTTCAATGACAGGAGAAGTAAAACAAATAATTTCTGTTGATGAAAGAATTGATTATAGAGATTTAAATGTTAACTTATTAAAAGATATTAATATATTAAAACCATATGGACAAGCAAACAGAGAGCCTTTATTTATGTATAAAGGATTAAAAGTACAATCAATTAGAACAATAAAAGAAGAAAAGCACTTAAAACTTACATTAAGAGATGATAAGTATCAGATAGAAGCATTAGCATTTTCTCAAGGAAATAGGAGAGATGAGCTTAGGCTTGGTGATAAAGTTGATGTACTTTGTAGTGTTGATATTAATACATATACGACTCCAAGAACTATACAATTAATATTACAAGACTTTAAAAAATCAGTAAATGGATAGTAATAATATCCTAAATTAGTTATTAACGAAGTTAACAAGAATGAATATAAAGAGGTTTGAGAGTGAAAAAAATAAAGAATGAAAATATTATCTTAATAATGCTTGCAGCTTTTAGCATTTCAATTGGATTATGGGGAAATTTTAGGCAATTATGGCTACAAGATAATGGCTTTAGCATTGAAAATATTAGTAGCATAATTAGTATAGGGACATGTATAAGTGTACTAGGAATATTATTTATAGGAAGATATATTGGTCTAAAAAGACTAAAGAATACTGTTATAGTTGCCCTTATTATTAAATTTATAAATGTAATTTTAATTTGTTTTCTAAATCATAGTGGATTAAATAATATAATTAATATATGTATAGCCATTGATCTTGTCATGGAATATATTGTAATAACTAGTATATATCCATTAATAACAACAATTAAAAAAAGTAATACTTTATATAGTAAAAGAAAGCTTACTGAGTATTTATTTAGAGATATAGGAATTTTATTTGGTGGAATATTTATAGGAAAGTATATATTAGGTAATGTTATAAATTATAACATGTGTTTAATAATATCAAATCTATTTTTATTTATTGCTATAATATTTTCAGTAAATATTAAGAATTTAAATATAAAAAGTAATAAAGTTAACAAAATGAGTATGAAAAATGTAGTATTAAAAGATAAAATATTAACCATATATTTAATTTATGTTTTTATAACTACAATAGCTAACTCAACAGCGCTTGGCTTAAAGATGTTAACTCTTACGGATTATTATTCTTTTTCAGATAGCTTGGCTACAAATTATTTTCTTGCAATAGGACTTGCTGCTGATGTCTTTGGAATAATAGCACTTAAATTCTTAACACCTAAAAATGATTATATAACGATGACAATAAAATTCGGAATTAGATTTATTGGATATTTACTTGCATTTCTTACTAATAACATGTTAATCACATTTATTGCAATATCGTGGTCTATTTTTATTGGAGATGCTTATGAGAATGTGTGTGATGGCCCATATGTAAATTCAGTTGATACCAAATATCAATTGGAGTTTACAAATTTAAGATATATTGTAAAATATTTAGGAGAAGCGATTGGTGTTTCGTTTTGTGGAATTATGTTTGTAAAAGGACTAAGATATATGTTTGGACTTTCAGTGATATTTATGGCTTTTCAATTAGTTTTATGTTATAGACTTATATATATGAGAACTCATAAAAAAAAGAGAGTAATATGTAAAAAAAATCCTAGTATAAAATATAGGGAAAGAAAATGTGCATATGCTATGATTTGTGATGATAATGGAAATGTTGCTATTACAAATGATGGAAAATATTTTTTCTTTGGCGGTGGTACTGAAGAAAATGAAACAGCATTAGAGACGCTAAATCGTGAAATGATTGAAGAAACAGGATATAAATTAAAGGATATAAAATTATTTGATGATATAATTTCATATGAGTACAATTCTGGTAGAGGTTATTTAAAAATAAATGCTACAATATATACTGCTAAATTTGGTGAAAAGGTATGTGAACCTATAGAAAAAAATCATCCTATTTTATGGGCAAAACCTGAAGAACATATTGACAATATGTATCATGAATATCAAAAAGTTATGTTAAAAGAATTTTGTGAGAAGTTATAAAATATAAAAGGAGAATTTTGTATGAATGTATTATTTGCAACAACTAATCCAGCTAAAGTTAAGACATATAAAGATGAATTAGAAAAAAATGGAATAAATGTTTTAACCATTAATGATTTAAAAGAAAAAATAGAAGTAGAAGAAAATGGAAAAAATGCTATAGAAAATGCCGTTATAAAGGCAAAAGCATATAACGAAAAAACAGGAATGATTACAATTGGAATGGATAATAATTTGTTTTTTGAAGATTTTCCAGATGAAAAGCAACCAGGTGTATTTGTAAGGCGTGTAAATGGGAAGTCGTTATCTGATGAAGAAATGATAGAATATTATTCGAAGTTGGCACATGATAATGGAGGAAAAATAGTGGCAACTTGGGTGTATGGAATTGCAATATGTAATGGAAATAAAGAGAAAACTTTTAAGTATAAGAAAAATCATTTCTATATTATAGACACACCAAGTAATAAAAGAAATCCTGGTTATCCACTTGATTCTATATCAATACTTCCAGAATTAAACAAATATTTTGTTGATTTAACAAGGGAAGAAAAAGAAAAAAATAAAAATGACAAGAGCAAACAAGAAATAATAGATTATATGGTTACAAGTATAAAAGAAATAAGGTAATCTTCTTTAGTATAAAGGAGGCTAAAAATTATGAATAATATAGCAGATACATTATCAAAAGTAATGGATGATAATGGTGTAAAATATAAAAAAAATGAATTAGAAAATGTAACAGATTATGCAAATAAGATATATAAAGATAAAAAAAGATTAAGTGGAAAAAGTGTTATGGAACATACGCTTGGAGTAGCCAAATATGTCGCAGGTCTTAAACTTGATGATACATCAATATACGCGGCTCTTTTACATGAAGTAATAAAATATGATGAATATAACGAAGAAGATATGTTAAAGGAATCATCAAAGGAAGTAGTAAATATGGTAAATACTATTTCAAAGTTGTCATATTTTAATTTTAAACATGGAAATAAAAAAGTTGACGTTGAAACTTTAAGAAAGATGTTTATTGCAATTGCAAAAGATATAAGAACTGTAATTATAAAACTTGCAGATAGACTATATAATATGCAAAATATAAAAGAAGTAGATGAAAAAACAGCAAAAGAAATGGCAAAAGAGTGTCTAGATATTTACGCACCAATAGCACATAGGTTAGGTATGTCAAAACTAAAAGCTGAACTTGAAGATATTTCTTTTAGAACGTTATATAAAGATGAATATCAGGAAATAAAAAAACAAATAGATGAAAAAAAGTCAGAAAGAGAAGCATACATAAATGAAAGAATAGCTGAGATTACAAAGGCTCTTGATAAAGAGGGTATTGAAGCAACAGTATATGGAAGGCCAAAACATTTCTATAGTATATATAAAAAAATGAAACAAAAGGGATGTAAGGCAACTGATTTATTTGATCTTCTTGCAATAAGAATAATTGTAAACTCTGTAAAGGATTGTTACAGTGCATTAGGAATTGTACATGATATGTACAAGCCAATGCCAGGTAGATTTAAAGACTACATTGCAGTACCAAAAACAAATATGTATCAATCGCTACATAATACTGTGTTCGGCGCAAACGGAGTGCCTTTTGAGGTCCAAATTAGAACATGGGATATGCACAATGTTGCAGAAGAAGGTATAGCAGCTCATTTTTCATACAAAGAAAAAACTTCAAAAATTGATAATGCAGATAAAAAATTAATATGGATAAGGAAAGCTTTAGAACTTCAACAAGAATTAGAAGATACAACAGAAAATATGAGTAAAATGAAAACAGAATTATTTGGAGAAGAAGTATTTGTTTTTACTCCAAAAGGAGAAATAAAATCTTTACCAAAAGGTTCAACACCAATTGATTTTGCCTACTCTATACATCAAAAAATTGCTGAACAAATGGTAGGTGCAAAAGTAAATTCAAAAATGGTACCAATAAATACTGTTTTATCAAATACAGATATTGTTGAGATAATTACATCAAAAAATTCTAAAGGACCAAGTAGAGATTGGTTAAAATACGTAAAAACTTCAGGTGCAAAGTCTAAAATATCAAGTTTTTTAAAAAAACAAGGTAGAGATATTAACATTGCACATGGAAAGGAAATTTTTGAAAAATATTTAAGAAAACAAAAAAATTCTAAAGATGAACTTACAAAAGAAAAATATTTAGAAGAAATGTTAAAAAGCTTTAGTTTTAAAACAATAGATGATTGTTATGAAAATATTGGATTCGGAAGTGTATCCCCATTAAAGGTGATGAATAAATTAAATGAGGCATACAAAAAAGATAATATAGAAGTAAAAAATGAAGGAATATCTAAAGTTTCTTCATTAAGGTCAAAATCAAATTCTGATTTAGTAATAGTAGAAAATATACCAAATTGTAAAGTACAATTTGCAAAATGTTGCAATCCAATACCAGGTGATGAAATAGTAGGATATATAACAAATTCAAATGGAGTATCTGTACATACGCTAAATTGTCATAACATTACAAAACTTAATAATAATTCAAGAAAAATAAATGTTTCTTGGGTAAAAAATAACAATACTTCATTTACTACAAAAATTGTTGTAAAAGCAAATAACAGAAATAACATATTAACTGATGTAATTTCAAAATTAAATGAGTTAAAAGTAAATATTGAAGGAATAAATACAAAAACAACACAAGATAGGGAAAATATAATGGAATTTTCTTTAAATATATCAGATGTAGCACAATTACAAAAAATAATTAGAAATTTAAAAAAAGTTGATAGTGTTTTTGAAGTAAAGCGCTTAAAATAACTTTGGGAGGAAAAATGATAAATATTGAAAATGTAAGAGTTAATGTAGGAGGACTTGGACATTTTACAAATACATATATAGTATATGATGATGTAGAAAAAGAAGGTATAATAGTAGATCCTGGATATGAAGCAAATAAAATTATATCCAAGATTGTAGAGCTTGGTATATCCATAAAATATATAGTTTTAACACATGCACATGGGGATCATACAGGTGCTTTAAAAGAGGTTTATGAATATACCAAAAGCAAAGTTTTAATACATGAAAATGATTATGATATGCTAATTGGAAAAGTTGAAGATTATAGTATAGCACAAGGAATAAAAAGAAAAGATTTAAGTTCATGTGATATTGAAAAAGTAAAAGACAATTTTTGTTTTAGAGTTGGAATATTAAATTTTGAAATAATACATACTCCAGGTCATACAGCAGGAGGCATTTGTTTATTTGAAAAAACTAGTAACTGTCTTTTTACAGGAGATACGATATTTTATGATTGTTATGGAAGATGTGATCTTGCAACTGCAAATTTTGAAGAGATGGTGAACTCTATACAAAAAATATTTGATAGGTTTGATGATATAATAATTTATCCTGGACACGGAAGAGCTATAAACTTAAGTAAAGCAAAAAAATATATACGAATGCTTTTAAAAATGAAAGGGATAGAATTAAATTAGGAGGAAAAATGGGAAGATTTAGTGAAATTTTAGAGGAAGAAAAGAATAAAGAATATTACAAAAAATTACATGAATTTGTAGAAAATGAATATGCCACTAAAACAATATTTCCACCAAAGAAAAATATCTTTTTTGCACTTGAGAATACACCATATGAGCATATACGAGTAGTAATTTTAGGACAAGATCCTTATCATGGTGAAGGAGAGGCACATGGAATGGCATTCTCTGTCAATCCTGGAATAAAAACACCACCTTCACTTGTAAATATATACAAAGAATTAAATAGAGAATTTGGATGCTATATTCCAAACAATGGATATTTATTAAAATGGGCAAAACAAGGTGTACTTATGTTAAACAGTGTTCTTACGGTAGAAAAAGATAAACCGGCCTCACATCAAGGAAAGGGTTGGGAACTATTTACTGATAGAATAATAGAGGAGATAAACAAAAAAGAAGAACCTGTGGTATTTATGCTTTGGGGAAACTTTGCTAAGAAAAAACAGGTATTGATTACAAATCCAAAACATCTGGTTTTAACTTCGTCACATCCAAGTCCATTCTCTGTGCATTATGGATTTGAGGGCTGCAATCATTTTATAAAAGCAAATGAATTTTTAAGAAAAAATAAAATTGCTCCAATTGATTGGCAAATTGATAATATATAAAAAATATTTACAAGAAAAAAGTTTAATGATATAATGTGGATAAATTAATAATAATCTCTAAAATAATTTTAGGAGGGACAAAAAATGAATCCACAATATATAGATTTACATATTCATAGTAATTTTTCAGATGGTAAAGAGAGTGTAGAAAGCATTGTAAAAAGTGCAATAGAAAATAATGTAAGAACTATTTCTCTTACAGAACACTACAATCTTTCTTCACTTGAAATTGCAAGAAATATTGCTAAAGGTAGTCTTGAAATAATACCAGGAATTGAAATTGGTTCCAGCCTTTTAGATTATGGAATATCAAAAAAGCATGTATGTCATTTTACAGCATATTTTGTTAACCGGAAAATATACAAAATTCTTGATGAGTATGAAATAAACAGAAAGAAAAATGTTGTAAAAATAATATCTAGATTAAATAAAATGGGAATTAGTATTACTTCAGGTCAAATAGCAAGAGAAGTGAAAAAAGAAAGTATAGGAAGATATGATATTGCATATACTCTTTTTAAAAAGGGGTATGCCGTGTCACCTGCACACGCATATTCAAAGTATCTTGATGTTGGAAAAAATGCATATGTTGAAAGAGAAAAAATGGAGCCTACAAAATTAATTGATACAATAATTAAATGTGGTGGCGTTCCGGTTCTTGCACATCCAAAAAGTCTTAAATTTAATAATAATGATTTAGAAGCTTTTATTAACATATTTAAAAAAGCAGGACTTTGTGGAATAGAAGTATATAATCCACACAATAGCGCTGAAAAAAGGGAGGAGCTCCTCGAATTATGTGATAAACATAATTTAATTCCAACTGTTGGAAGTGATTTTCATAATTTTGATAGCAATATTAAAATTGGTCTTGGAATTGGTGAAAATCTAAAAATTTCTGATTATTCAATAATAACAAGATTAAAAGATGCAAAGAATAAAATTGATGAAAATAATAAGTTAAGATAATCAATGAGTCCAAAAATATTTATTTTTTGGACTCATTTTAAAACGGTCATTTCTTTTTTAGTTTTTAATATTATATATTTTTTACAAAACTAACTCTGATTGTGAGATATTGATTTTATCAAAATATAGTGTATAATATTAGTATGGGTTATTGGAAAGTGGGGGATTAATGTGAAGAATAAAGAGTATGCTTTGGCGTTATCTGGTGGAGGAACTAGAGGTGCATATGAGATAGGAGCGTATAGGGCTTTAAAGGAAATTGGCATAAATATCGTTGCAATAGCTGGAACATCTATTGGTGCTTTAAATGGAGCAATGTTTGTTTCTGATAATTTGGATAAGGCTGAGGAAATGTATAATAATATTAAAATTGATAATGTTATAGATATAGATGAAGATACTGGAATAAATCCAGATAAAGATATATTTAATTTTCAAAATATATTTAAACTTGCAAAAGATTTTAATAAGAAAAAAGGGTTAAACAATCTACCTTTAAAAAAGATGCTTAAAAAGGAAATTGATATAGATAAAGTATATAGTAGTAATATTGAGTTTGGTTTGGTCTCTTATTCTATAAAATCAAAGAAGGCACTTGAGGTTTTTAAAGAAGATATACCTAAAAAAGATTTTATAGATTATCTACTTGCTTCATCTTGTTTTCCTATATATAAAGCACAAAAAATAAAAGATGAGGAATATGTCGATGGCTTTTTTCATGATAATATGCCAATTAATATGTTAATAAAAAAAGGATATAAAAATATAATTGCTATTGATATTGGAAGTGTAAATGCTAATAAAAGGCTTATTGATAAAAACACTTATGTTAAAGTTGTTAAAGCAAGTGAGAAACTAGGTGGGACATTTGAGTTTAACAAGGAAAAAATAAAATTTAATATTAATCTTGGATATCTTGATACAATGAAATCATTCAATAAATTAAAGGGGCATATGTATTTCTTTAGACCTTATGAGTTTAATAGGATACTTCATAAATTTACGTTGGAACAATTATATGGTCTTGAATATGCAGCAGAAATTTATGGTATAGATAAATATAGGGTGTATACTTGTAAAGAATTTCTTGATTTGTTGTTAGAATCACATAATAAAGCTACACAAAATTATAACAAGGTAAGGGAGTCGCTAGATTTTAAAAAATTACTTAAAGGAGGAAAAGAAATAAAAAATATAGTTGACAAAGGTTTGGGGCTTTGTCTTGTAGAGGACATGATAAATAACAAACCATCATTTAGAAACATAAAAATAATTAATAAATTATTTTCGACTTATTTTTTAGCTGCTGATGCTATGATTGAACTCGAAAATCTATAGAAAAAGAAGAGACAACTGTCTCTTCTTAATTGTTATATAGCTCTTTCAACTTTTCCACTTTTTAAGCATCTAGTACAAACTTTCATTTTCTTTGGTGTTCCATTAACGTTAGCTTTAACTGTTTGCACATTAGCTTTAACTGTTTTGTTAGTTCTTCTATGTGAGTGACTTACGCTCATAGAAAAAGTTGTATCTTTATCACATATTTCACATCTTGCCATTTTAAATGCCCCCCCTTTTGTTCAAGTTTAATGAATTACCTAAATATTTTAACACAAATTTTTTAAATAATCAAGTGGTTATATATAAAAATAGAGTAATTTGCGTAAATTACTCTATAAAATTATTATATTCTAATAATTGTACCAGTTGATTGGTTAGACAAGAATTTTTTAGAATTATTAGTTTCTTTAGAAATACCACCACTTAGAACAACGGTATCGTTAGATTTTACAAGTCCTCTTGATTTTAATTCTTCAATTCCTTTTTCAAGTAATGCGTCATAGTCTTCAGTATTTTCAATTAATATAGCAGTTACGTTATTTTCAACAGCCATTTGTTTGTATGTTTTAGCATCAGATGTTACCACATATATTGGGCAACCAGGTCTGAAGCTTGATAGTAGAGAAGGAGTAACTCCATCTTTAGATACTGCTATTATTGCATCTGCATTTGCAAACATTGCAGAACAACATACAGCAAAATTAGCTTGTTTTTTGAATTCAAGTTCATTATCAATAGAAGTTGCTTTTTCTATATTTTTGAAATAGTCAATATTTCTTTTCTTAAATCTATTCCAGTAACAAATATCTTTTTCTGTAGCTTCATCTATTTTAGCCATAGTTTTTACAGCTTCTCTTGGATAATCACCTTGCGCAGATTCTCCAGATAACATTGTAGCACTTGTACCATCGTATACTGCATTTGCAACGTCTGATACTTCAGCACGAGTTGCTCTTGGATTATGTTGCATAGATTCAAGCATTTGAGTTGCAGTTATAACAAATTTACCAGCAGCAGCTGTTTCTTTTATCATCATTTTTTGAGCAGCAGGAACTAATTCTTCAGGAATTTCAACTCCTAAATCACCACGAGCTACCATTATACCATCGGATACTTCAAGTATTTCTTTAAAGTTATCTAAACCTTCTTGGTTTTCTATTTTAGATACTATTTTAACTCTGTCTCCACCTACTGATTTTAAATAATTTCTCATATCAATAACGTCTTGAGCTTTACGAATGAAAGATGCTGCGATAAATTCACAATCATTTTCAACACCAAATTTTAAATCTGATTTATCTTTTTCAGTCATAGCTTCAAGTTTTAATTTTGCACCAGGTACATTAACACCACGTCTACCTTTAATAGTTGCACTGTTTAGAACTTTACAGTTTATTTCTGTTCCTTCAATACTTTCAATTAATAAATCCATAAGTCCATCATCAATTAAGATATGTCCACCAACTTCAACATCATTTGGAAGACCTTTGTATGTTATGCCAAGTGTAGAATCGTCTCCTTTAATATCTCTTGTTGTAAGTGTTACTTTATCACCTTCATTAAAAGTGTGTTTTGCATCATCAGCAAAATCTGTAGTTCTTATTTCAGGTCCTTTTGTATCAAGCATAAAAGCAACATTTGTATTTAATTTTTTGTTTAATTCTCTTAGTGTGTTTATTTTAGCTTGGTGTTCTTCATAATCTCCATGAGAAAAGTTAAGTCTCATTACGTTCATACCTGATTTTATAAGAGCTTCAAGTATTTCTGGTTTTTCACTAGCAGGTCCAATTGTACATACGATTTTTGTTCTTTTCATAAAATATTCACTCCTTAAATTACCTAATATATATGATTTATATACATTCATATATATTTTTACGTATATCAAATATTAGTATACATTTTTTTTAAATAAAAGTCAACAAAAATTAGCAAAAAATGTCAAATTGTTACACTCATATAGTTGATTTGTTAATTATTTATTATTTATTATTTATTGTGCAAAATTACAAAAATATTACAAAGAAATTGCTTTTTTTAATTATAAAGAAATGTATATTAGATTTTATTGCACAAATAATAAAAGTGTGATATAGTGAAAATGTATGTATAATGGAGGTTTTGAATATGAAAACAGTAAAAAAGATGCTTTTTGCTTTCGTTGCTTTTGTAACATTTTTTTCATGCATTAATGTTGCCTTTTGCGCACACAAAGATGTTAGATCTGTAAAAACAGGAGATGTTATATATTTTGACAATAAAAATGTAAATTGGGATAATGTTAAAATTTATTTCTTTAATTCTGAAAGTAATGCTTACATGGTTCCTTGGGATAACAGTGTTACTATGACTAAAGTAAGTGAAAATAGTACTATTTATTCATATACTGTTCCAGAAAGTTTAAACGCTGAAGCACACAATTGTGATTGCATTATTTTTCATAATGGAATTGGAGGAGACTCTAATCAAAGTATTGATTTAGGATTCTTTGAAACTGGTTATGCATTTATGGCAGATAACAACTCTACCGATAAAAAAACAGGATATTGGTATGTATATGATAAGAGCGAATTACAAGCGTTATATAATTCTGTAAAAGACTATGAAAGTACATATTATACTGAGGATAGTTGGAATAATTTTAAAGAAAAATTAGATAGTGCAAACAATCTTTTAAATAATGAAGTAAGAGTAGGAGATGATCCTGCTGGTGGCTACGAATGTGCATATGAGACTGGAATTTCAGATTTAAAGGCAGCAAGAGATAATTTAATTGTAAACAAAGAACCTTTGAAAAACAAAATAGATGAAATTAAAGGTTTATCTTTGGTAGGATATACTAATGAAAGTGTTTCTAATTTAGAAAATGCTATAACTGCTGCTGAAGCTAAGTATAATGACGTAAACATAACTGCAAATGATGTAAGGGATCAAATATTAAATCTTGAAAATGTTAAGAGTAATTTAAAAGTTGATATTGCACCATTAAGAGAAAAGATTGATGAGGCAAAGGCTATAAATTTAACTGGTTATACTGAGGAGACAGTAAATGCACTAAAAGATGCAATAAATAGTGCTGAAGAAAAATATGCAGATGTTGATATAACTGTAAATGAAGTAACTAACCAAGTTAGTATTTTATCTGATGCTATTTCAGCTTTAAAAGTTGATAAAGAAAAGTTAAAAGTTTTAGTTGAGATAGTAAAGGATTTATTAAATGATTATTCTAAATATATAGATCCTACAAGCATGGCAGAAATGAGAGAATTATTAAGTAAAGCAGATGAAGTAATTGCAGATGATAATGCAACTGCTGATGATGTTTCAAATGCAATTAAAGATGTGGACAAAAAAATTGATGAACTTAAGTTTAATAGAAAACTTATTACATCTTTAATTGAAAAAGCTAAGAGTTATGATTTTAATAATTATACGGATGAAACTGTAGAAGCTTTAAAAAATGCTATAAAAGAGGCAGAGAAATTATTAATTAAAGATAATATTAGTCCAGACGAATTTGATGAAGTTGAAAAAGATGTTTTAGCTGCAATAAAAGGACTTGTTGAAAAAAATATTGATAATGATCAAATCAATAGTGTTATTTCAAATAATCCAAGTACAGGTACTTATATTGTAATTGTAGTTGTTGTTATAGGTATTGCACTTGCTACTTTAATTGGCACAGCAGTTTATTCTAAAAAGAACAAGAAAGTAAATAAAAAAGAAAATAAATAAAATAAGTAAATAAAATTTTAAAGAGTTATTTAACGTTAAAGTTAATAACTCTTTTTTTCGATCTTAAATATTTTTAAAAACTTTATCATAAAAATACAAGTATTTAATATATTTGTAGTAAAGTAAAAACTTGGAGGTAGAAAATGAAAGATTTGAGATTGTATAAAGATATAGCGACAAGAACTAATGGAGATATTTACATTGGGGTTGTTGGACCTGTCAGAACGGGAAAGTCTACATTTATTAAAAAATTCATGGAAAAATTTGTTATACCTAATATTAAAGATGAAAATAGACAAGAAAGAGCAATAGATGAACTTCCTCAAAGTGCTGCAGGTAGAACCATAATGACTACTGAGCCAAAATTTATTCCAAATGAATCAGTTGAGATATCATTAGATAACAATGTAAAAATGAAAACAAGATTAGTAGATTGTGTAGGTTACTTAGTTGACTCTGCTGTAGGACATATGGAAGATGGGCAACCAAGAATGGTAAAGACTCCATGGTCAGAAGAAGAAATACCGTTTGTAAAAGCAGCTGAAATAGGAACTGAAAAAGTTATAAAAGAGCATTCTACAATCGGGCTAGTAGTAACTACTGATGGAAGTATAACAGATATTCCAAGAGAGGATTATATTGAAGCTGAAAATAGGGTAATAAGCGAATTAAAGGAGATAAATAAACCTTTTGTTGTCCTTTTAAATTCTACTCATCCGGAAGATGAAAGTACGAAAAAATTAGCTGATGAGTTGAGTAGTGTACACGATGTTCCTGTTATTCCAATGGATATTGCTAATATGGATAATAGAGATTTATCACATACATTTGAAAGAGTTTTAGATGAATTTCCTGTAACTGAGATTGGATTTAGATTACCTGCTTGGTTTAGTATACTTGATATTGACAATTGGCTTAAACAGGATGTTATAAACATCGTAAAAAACAGTTTTAGTGAAAGTTATTCACTAAGAGAAATAAAAGAATTAATATCAAGAATTGATGATGAAAGTGATATATTTGATAGAATAGAAATTGCTGATGCAAGAATGGAAGATGGAACAATAAAAATAAGGATGGACATTAATTCTAATATGTTCTATAAAATATTAAGCGAAATATCAAATTTAGAAATTACATCAGATGGCGATATATTTAAATTATTAAAGGAATTTTCAAGATGTAAAAGTGAATATGACAAAATTGCCATGGCTTTAGAAGAGGTAAAAATTAAAGGCTATGGAATTGTAACACCTGAAATGGATGATTTAAAACTTGAAGAACCTGAAATAGTAAAACAAGGAAATAAATATGGTGTTAAACTTAAAGCATCAGCTCCATCTATTCATATGATAAGAGCAGATATTGAAACAGAAGTTTCTCCAATAGTTGGAAGTGAGAAACAATCTGAGGATTTGGTAAAATATCTTCTTAGTGAATTTGAAACTGATCCTAAAAAAATATGGCAATCAAATATTTTTGGAAAATCTCTTCATGAGCTTGTAAATGAAGGACTTCATAATAAACTTTACCGTATGCCAGATGAAGCCCAAATGAAACTTCAGGAGACTTTACAAAGAATTATAAATGAGGGAAGTGGAGGCCTTATTTGTATAATATTATAAATAATACAATAATAAAAATTAAAGGAGAATTATAGCTAAATTCTCCTTTAATTAACGTTAAAATTAAAATAGAGTTTTAAAAACGTTATTTCCTGTTATGCCCCAAAGTATAAGTAACAAAGAAATTATAATTAAAAAGAATACAAGTAGTTTAGAAAAAAGTTGTTTTAAATCAAATAATACATATCTAAAGTAATTTTTGTTTGAAGTATTTTCTGTATTTTTATTATTTTCATAATTATCATAATTTTCTTGATCTCTATAATATCTATGATAATCCTGATCATTTTTATATTGAAATGTATTAGTCGTAGTTTGAATAAATTCGTTTATCACATTATTTTTGGATTTTATAACATTTTTTAGGTACTCATTTTCTTCTTTTAAATTTGAAATTAGAGCTTGGTATTTATAATATTGTGAATCTTCTTGTATATTATTTTGTAGTTCTATATCATAATCTTTTCTTTTTTGAGTATCTGATAGTATGTTATATGCTTCTGTTAGTTCTTTTGTAATTTCTTCTGCTTTTTTCTTTTCTTCACCTTGGAAAAGATCAGGATGATTTTTTTTAATTTTTATTTTATATATTTTTTTTATAATTTCGTCACTTGCTTTTGGATTTACTTCTAAAATTTCATAATAATTTTTCATATTTTCCCTCTTAATATTTAAATTTTATATCATATAGATATAAAAGTCAATAAATAATCTGTATCAAATTTTGTAAAATAATGTAATTTTATATATAATTATTAAAAAACGTTGAGTATTCATACAAAAATGTTGACAAAGCTAACATAAAGTGATATAATGACGAAACACTCAAAAATAAAATCTAAATTAATTAAGGAGGATAATTATGTGTAAAACAAATAATTTAAGTACAAAAAGGAAGCAGCCTGCAGATAAGCCACCGAAAGATATTACAGTGAATTTTACTGCTGTTAGGAAGATAATGGGACCAAACTTTAAAACATATCTTGAAAGTAGAAAAGATATATATGAGAGTATTGGTTGAAATGTTTAAGATGAGATTTTTAATTTAATCTCATCTTTTTTTGTTAAATTTTAAAAATGAAAATAGTTGTTTTTAAATAAGTGTATTAAATATAGATTTCATAAGATTGTAACAGTATTTTTTATGCATCAAAATTTGTTGAAAATTGTTAGATAATATAATATAATTTACGTGAATTTTGTGTGATGAAAGGGAAGTGATATTATGGCTACAAAATATATTTTTGTAACAGGTGGAGTTGTGTCAGGACTTGGTAAGGGAATAACAGCAGCTTCAATTGGTAGAATCTTAAAATCGAAAGGAATAAGTGTTACAATTCAGAAATTAGATCCGTATTTAAACGTTGATCCGGGTACTATGAACCCTTGTCAACATGGAGAAGTTTTTGTAACTGATGATGGTCTTGAATGTGACCTTGATTTAGGACACTATGAAAGATTTATTGATGAGAATTTGAATAGATATAGTAATATTACTACTGGAAAAATATATATGCAGGTATTGAATAAAGAAAGAAAAGGTGAATACCTAGGTAAAACAATACAGGTAATACCTCACATAACAAATGAAATTAAGGAAACGATATATAAAGCTGGAGAAATATCAGGTGCTGATGTTGTAATTACAGAAATTGGTGGAACCGTTGGCGATATAGAATCTCAACCTTTTTTGGAAACTATAAGGCAAATTAGAGCCGAAAAAGGTTTTGATAATGTTATGTTTGTACATGTAACTTTAATTCCATATTTGCCAAAATCTGAAGAGTTAAAAACAAAACCAACTCAACATAGTTGTAGAGAATTGATGAGTATAGGTATTGTACCAGATATGATAGTTGCAAGGACAAGTTTCCCTTTAAACGATGATTTAAAGGAAAAAATATCACTTTTTTGTAATATAAGTCCTAAAAACGTAATTGAAAATTTAGATGCTGATTCTATTTATGATGTTCCAATTATGTTTGAAAAACAAAGTGTATCAAATATAATCATGAATAGATTTAATCTTAAAGAAACAAAAAATGATCTTTTAAATTGGCATGATTTGTGTAAAAAAGATGATAATATAAATGAGAGTGTTGAAATAGCAATAGTTGGAAAATACGTATCTTTAAAAGATGCATATATTTCAATTTATGAGGCGTTGCACCATAGTGAAAAAGTAAATAATGTTAATGTTAAAATACGTTGGATTGATTCCGAGATACTTGAAAAGAAAAATGCTGAAAAAATTTTAGATGGCATAGATGGAATGATTGTTCCAGGTGGCTTTGGAAATAGAGGTATAGAAGGAATGATAAATGCCTTAAAATATGCTAGAGAAAACAATATTCCATGTCTTGGAATATGTTTAGGCATGCAACTTATGGTTATAGAATTTATGAGAAATGTTGTTGGACTAAAAGATGCTAATAGTTTAGAATTTAGTAGTACAACAAAAAATCCGGTTATAAATATAATGGAAGATCAAATTAATGTTGAAAATAAAGGTGGAACTATGAGGCTTGGAAAATATCCTTGCACACTCGATGCAAATACTAAAGCTTTTGAAGCATATAAAAATAGTCTTATATATGAAAGACACAGACATAGATTTGAATTTAATAATGACTACAGAGATATGGCTATTAAGAACGGACTAAATATAGTTGGGACTTCTCCTGATAACAAATTAGTTGAAATGGTAGAAGTAAGTAATAATTTATGGATGGTTGGTTCACAATTTCATCCAGAGCTAAAATCAAGACCAAATAGACCACATCCATTATTTAGGGATTTAGTAAAATATTCTAAAATATATAAAGAAAATAGAGAAAGTAAAAAATAGAGATAAAAGAGTTTTGAGAAAAGATGACGAAGACTAATATATACGTTATCAATATTTGTACTATTGCTAATAGGAGTATGCATTATAGGACTAAATAAAAATTGTAATAAAGTAGATAAAAAAATTATAAATTATATGAAAAGTAACAAGTATATTATATAGCGCATTAAGTGGCGTAAATAATTGCTTTATAAAGAAAATAGAAATCTCAGAAGATAATCCATCGTTTACATTAGATAGCAATGGAAAACTTATAAGAAAATAAGGGTATATAAATACTAAAAGTAAGGACTATTAGTTCTTACTTTTTCTTTTCATAGTTATTTACATATTTTAAATAAAATGATATAATACACATATAAAATTGGAGTGATTATTTTGTTTAATATATTTTCAAAAGAAGGCTTAATATCTTTTTTATACACTTTACCAGCACTTTTATTTTGCCTTTCAGTGCATGAATTTGCACATGCATATACAGCGTACAAACTTGGTGATAGGACACAAAAAGCTATGGGAAGGCTTACGTTAAATCCATTTTCACATATTGATATAGCTGGATTTATCTGCATTGCTTTGTTTGGATTTGGCTGGGGAAAACCTGTAATGATCGATGATAGAAACTTTAAAAATAAAGCAGCTGGTAATGCATTAACAGCTTTTGCAGGTCCATGTTCTAATATTATAATGGCTATTTTATTTACTATAATACTTAAAATTTTGCTTATAACGGGTGTAATATTACCAACAATAAATTCTGTGGTAGGATCAATTATATTAAATATGCTTATTCTTACCATTCAATTTAATGTTGTTTTTGCAATATTTAATTTAATACCAATTCCTCCATTTGATGGATCTAGAATATTGTATTTTTTCTTACCTGCAAAAGGAAGAGAGTATATGTATAAAATAGAACAATATTCTTTTATAATTGTACTTGTAATTTTAGTTACAGGGATAGGAAGTAAATTAGTAAGCCCAATTGTAAATTTTGTACTTGGACTGCTATCAAAATTTATTATGTTGTAATAAAGGAGATAATAAGATGATTTGTTTAAGTATAGAAAGTAGCTGTGATGAAACAGCTGTTGCTATTATTAAGGATAAAAGAGAAGTTTTAGCTAATATTGTATCGACACAAATAGATATACACAAAAAATATGGTGGAGTAGTTCCTGAGATAGCTTCAAGAGAGCATATATCAAATATACCATTTGTTGTAGAGGAAGCCCTTACTACAGCTAATATAACATTCTCAGATATCGATTATATTGGAGTTACATATGGACCAGGTCTTGTTGGAGCGTTACTTGTTGGTGTAGCATATGCAAAATCTCTTGCATATGCACTTAATATACCTATTGTTCCAACTAATCATATGCATGGACATATTGCAGCAAATTATATTTCATATCCAGAATTAAAACCACCATTTTTATCTTTAGTTGTTTCAGGTGGACATACAAACTTAGTATATGTTGAGGACTATACTAAATTTAAAATGATAGCTAAAACTCGTGATGATGCTGTTGGTGAAGCTTTTGATAAAGTTGCAAGAGTTCTTGGCCTCCCTTATCCTGGTGGACCAGAGGTGTCAAAACTTGCAAGTAGTGGAAAAAATACATATAAACTTCCAAAAACTAAATTTGATAACTATGATTTTAGTTTTAGTGGAATAAAGACTGCGGTTATAAACCTTGCACATAAAGAAGGAGAAAATTTAAGAAAAGAAGATTTAGCTTGTTCTTTTGAAACAACAGTATGTGAGGAACTTGTAGACACAACTATTACTGTAATGAAAGATATGAATTTAAAAGAAGTTGTACTTGCAGGTGGAGTATCTGCAAATAGCTATCTTAGAAAACTTCTTAAACAGAAAGCAGATGAAAATAACTTTAAAGTATATATGCCAGAACTTAAATATTGTACTGATAATGCTGCAATGGTTGGGGTGGCAGCAAGCTACAATTATGAAGCTGGAAAATATTACAATATAAAAGATAAAATGGATTTAAACGCTGTTGCAAACTTAAAAATTGATATGTAATTAATGGAGGAGACAAAATGGCTAAAGTTACACTTAGAACTTTTTTAAAAGCAGATAAGTATAAAGAACTTATTGAGAAGTATAATGATGTTTTACATACAGAAAAACAGATTATTTATATTTTTAACGATAATAATTTTAGATTTATGAAAACCAAAAGATATTGCAGTTTGGACTCAGGTGAAAATTATGTTAAAATAGAAAATAAGTACTCAAAAAGTATGGAAAATATTTTAAAATCTATTGGTTATGAACCTAGTGTGAAATGGTACAGAACAAGAAGTAAAGCTAAATTAGATTATGATATTTTTATTAATTTAGATTATATTGTAGGATATGGATATTTAATTGAATTAAGCAAAGATATAGATGAAAATGTAGAACATGATCTTATAAAAATTGAACTAGGTAATTTTTTAGAAAGTTTGGATATTGAAATTTTAGACGATGAAAAAATGAAAGAAAAATATGATGAATATGTTTTAAACTGGGATAGGCTTACATATAAAGTAAGTGAAGAGAGTTTTTTTAAATAAAGGGGATAGTGTTACATGAACGTGTATGGAATATCGGATTTACATTTATCATTTGGAGTAAATAAACCAATGGATATTTTTGGTAGCAAATGGAAAAATTATGAAGAAAAGGTTAAGGAAAATTGGAATAGTGTGGCTTTAGATGATGATGTTATTATTATTCCTGGAGATATTTCATGGGGGATGACTTTTAAGGAAATAGTTAAAGATTTCGAATTCATAAATAATTTAAAAGGTAATAAAATTATATTAAAGGGCAATCATGATTACTATTTTTCTACAAAGACTAAAGTAAATAATTTTTTAAAGGAAAATGAATTTAATACAATAAAAGTTCTGTATAATGATGCAATTGATACAGAAAAGTATATTATTTGTGGTACCAGAGGTTGGGGAAAAACTGAAAGTAAAGATAAAGAACTTGAAAAGAAAATAATTAAAAGAGAAGAGGGAAGGCTTAGAATATCACTTGATAAAGGTATGGAAATAAAAAGAAGTTATTTAGAAAAAGGAATAGATAAAGATATTCTTGTAGCTATGCATTTTCCACCCTTTACAGGTAATTTTAAAAATATACTAGAAGAATATGGAGTTAAAAAATGTATTTATGGGCATTTACATGGCTTTGCACATTCGCTGGTTAAAGAAGGTATGATTGATGGAGTGCAGTATGTAATGGTTGGTTGTGATTATACTGGATTTAAATTAATAAAATTATAAAAAAGTATTGCAAAAAGCAAGAAATAATGTTACAATATTTGTTGTAACATATATACAGGGGTGTAGTTCATCGGTAGAATAAGAGTCTCCAAAACTCCAGAGGAGGGTTCGATTCCTTCCACCCCTGCCAATAAAAAATATGGTCGCTCTAGAATGCAGATATATTAAGCACTCTAGAGCTTTTATATAGGTACAGATTTTTGATTGTACCTATATTTGTACCCATATTTCAAAAATTTAAGTTCATTTTAGACATGTAATCTTGGGCAATTTCTATATCGCTATTTTGATAATATTCAGTCATATTAACACTACTGTGTCCAAGTAAAGTTTTAGCTATTTTGTCAGGTACGTTACTTTTCATTAAAAAAGTCGCAAAATATCTACGCAAGTCATGTATTCTTATGTTAGGGTTTATATTATTTTTTTCTTTAAAAGATTTCCAGCGTCTATCTATTATATTAGATGGAATACAATTACCTTTCGAATTTATAAATAACAAATTATGCTCTTTGGCAAATTTGGGATTTATTAATCTTATTCTTCTTATTTCATTATTGTGAAATATTATATATTTTTTTAATTCTACTACAACTTGGTCCATAAGTGGAATACATCTTTTACTATCATTGGTTTTTAATACTTCTGTTATATAATATCCTTTACCTTTTTCAAAAGCTACTTGTTGTTTTACTTTTAAAAGCTTATTTTTCAAATCAATATTTTTAGTATCGAGACCAAGCACTTCACCTAATCTTAGACCAACACTACTAGCAATAAAAACAATCATATACAGTTGATAATCTTCTTTTTTTAAGTTTTCACAAATATTTTTTAGTAAGTTATCTTTTACATGTACATGTTTTATTTTCTCTTGCTTAGGTAATTCAATAAAATCCATATAATTAGACTTAATGATATGTTTTTTATATAAATATCTTACAAAACAACTAAAACAACGATTTATTCTTACAATAGATTTTTTACCATTCTTTTTAATTATATCATTATATAGTTTTTGTATAACATCATCATTTAAATCTTTAATTTTTATATTCAAAATTGGCTTTAAATGACATTTTTTAATACTTCTATAATCATTTTTTGTGTCTTCATTGCAATTAGTTTTATTGTTTAACCATATATCAAATTCCTTATCTATTGTATTATTAATTCTATCATTATTATTAGATTGAGTAAGTAGTGAATAAGGGTCAAATTCTATTTTTTTAATTAGTTCTTTTAATTTATCATTACATGTTTTTTTATTTTTATCATATACATAATTATACTTTTTTTCATAATTATTGTATACAACACCACACCATCTATCTTTATGTTTTTTTATATGTCCTTTTAACATTTTATCATCTCCTTTTATCTTTTGTAGTAGCACACTTAAATTATTTAAAGTGTTAGATCACCTCCTTAAGTTTATCTTCATATAAGTTATAAGCTTTTTCTACAAATTCAACAGTTATACCCAATTCATCGGCTATTTCAAATTTATTCATATTTTGCTTTAAAAATGATTTTAATGCTTTTTCTGGTATAATTTGATTAGCTAACCATTTGAAAGCTTTAAATTCATTTTTAGAACGTATAAGCATATTATAATAATCATTGCAAAATGGTAGAGAAGGAGTAACACCTACTTTATAATGTGAAATTTCTTCAGCTAGTGTCATTTTTTCATTAACTCCATAAAGTTTATTATCTAATAAAATATAATCTTCATTATCTATTTTTATATATAAACCGTTTGATTTTTTTAATTCGTTAGTGTATGAAATATTAATATTTTCTTTATCTGCATAATTATATAAAGAATCTTTTGTCATTTGTAAAACCTCCTTTGTAAACAAATGTTTGCTTTGAAAAGTTATATATTAGCACTACCTATTTTGTAGTGCTTTTATCTTTAGTTATTATTTAATAATTTATTTGTATCTATGTATTCAATGTTTTCTTTATTATTTGTGTAGTAATAATCTAACATATCTATTAATTGCATTTTGCTTATATTATAATATTCTAGCCAATTTTTATATGCTTTATATTGTTTCTTTTTCTCTTCTGTATCATTATCCGAAATATTTAATATATCAGCCATTTCATCATTTATACTATCATCATCAAAAGTCATTAATGTTCCTATATAAGTATTGAAAATACGTTGAATACTAATACCATCTTTTTTATTGTTTAAACTAACATAAATAGTTCCATCAAGATTAGTTATTTTGATTGAATAGCCATCACTTTCAAACATATTAATTAATTCTGAAGTGTTTAAATTAGAGCCATCAATATTTTTTGATTTTTTAGAACTTGCTATAGTTAAAAATATAACACAAATTGTTGCTAATAAAACTGCTGCAATTATAGATAATAATATTATAATGTTATCTTTATTTTTAAAAAAGCCATTTTTAGATTTATTATTTTCCACAATATTTTACCTACCTTTATTTTTTCTTATTCCTTATCATCTTAATAAAATCGTTTATAAATTTCTTTTCATCATCATCCATATCTGATATATCTAGTCCATCTTTCATGCTTGCTGCAATTTGTATTGATTCGTTAAGCATGTCAGGTATATTTGTACGACCTAGGATATAGTCTGTTGATACATTAAAGTGATTGGCTAATTTTATTAATGTATCATTTGACATTTCTACAGTGCCGTTTTCATATTTACTAATTGTAGCTTTAGAAACATTTAGTATTTTCCCCAATTCTTCTTGTGTTTCATTAGAAGATTCTCTTAATTTTTTAATTCTATTCAAAAAATCACCTACTTTTTTAAAAAAAGTTTCATTTAATGAAATTATAACATTTCTTAAATTGAAACGCAATAGAGTAACATAAAAATTTCATAATTTGAAACAATAATAAAAAATTTTCAAAAAACTATTGCAAAAAATGAAACTATAATATATAATAGTTTCATAAAGTGAAACAAGGAGGCGATACAATGAAATATTTATTAGAAAATAATTCAAAACACATAAGAGAAAAGAAAAATATATCTATATCTGATACTTTAAATTATATGGGATATTCTAATAGGTCTTTATTATTTAAAAAGGAAAACAACATGGTTAAAACTTCAATAGAAGAAGCTTTAAAATTATCTAAATTATATAAAGAACCAGTAGAAAAAATTTTTAAATTAAAAGTTTCAAAAAATGATACTTAATAGGGAAAGAAGGTGAAAAAATGGAAAACGATGTTATAAATTTAGATGAAATGTGTAAAATTTTAAATAAATCTCACAATACAGTAAGGAAATGTGCTAAAGATAAAAAAATACCAGCTAGAAAAATATGTGATGAGTGGTATAGTAGTAGACTAGCATTAAGCATGTATGCTGCAGGATATGACCCAAGAGAGTTTTATGAACAACTTGCCAAAAAGGTATTAAAAAAATCAACAGAATTATTTATATAAAATTATTTAAGGGGGTGATATAAATGTACAATTATTTAATAAGTAACAGAGAACTAATAATAGCAATATTAATAGCAAGTGTAAGAGCGATATCAATTGCGGTTATATTTGCATGTACAGTACAAACAGTTGTATATCAAATTACTAAAAAAATAAAAGGAAAAGGCTACAGTATATATAATGAGATAGAAAAATTTGTAATGGAAGGATAAGTGGTAATATATGATAACTAAGGAAACAAGAGCAGAAAGCTTAAATGAATTAGATAAAACAAAGAGATATGAAGAAATAAGATATGCTTTAAAAAATGAAGCCAATGGGCTTACAGCAAGAGAATTAGCAAAAAAATTGGGAAGTGAAGAAAGAAACTATGTTGCACCGAGGCTTACTGAATTGACAAGAAAAAATGAAATTAAAGTTATAAGTAAAAGATATGATAAAAAGACAAAAAGAAAAGTAGCAGTATATGCATTAAATGATAAAAAGTATTATGAACAAAAATCAGAAAAAATTGAAAAAGCATACAATAATTACTTAAATGAGAAGACAAAAGAAAATATAGAAAAATGGAAAGGAGAAGTAAGTAAAGATGTTTAATAAAAAGATAAGAGAAAATAATAGAAAATTAAGACAAAGAGTATGTGAATTAGAAGAAACTTGTAAAAATATTGATAAACTAATAGATTATAAAAATGAATGCATAGAAGAATTAAAAAGAAAACTATCAGAAAGCGAATATAGAGAAAAAATTTGGGAAAATGATAGAGAAAAGCTTAATAATGTAATATCAAATTTAATAGAAGAAAGAAATAAAAAAGCAGTAAATAATATAAAAAGCTCAAAAAAATTAGAAGCTACTGTGACAAGTAAAACAGCTTCTAACATATAAATACTATTTGATAAATACTTATATTTATATTATATCACATATGTCAATATGTCAAGGGGGGCACGCAATGAATAATTTATTCTATAACATTGGATTTGTAAAAGGTTCTTTAGAATCAATATCAGATAATAAAATATTTACTTATGAAGAAATACAACAAAAGTTAAATGAAATGATATTGAAACTTGATCAGATTGCAATACAAGCAGAAGAATTAATTAATATAGAGCAATCGGATATAATAAATAATTTTTAAAATTTAATTAGAAAAAAAGGGGTGATATATTGAAAGAAAGTCAAAAAAGATATTTTTGGTTAAAATTCAAAGAAGATTTTTTTAATCAAAAAGAAATAAAAAAATTGAGAAAAATCGCAGGAGGAGATACATATACAATAATATATTTAAAAATGCAATTAAAGACAATTCGAACCAACGGAATACTTGAATTTGAAGGACTAGAGGATACATTTTATGAAGAACTTGCTCTTGATTTAGATGAAGATGTTGAAAATGTAAAAGTTACATTAGCTTTTTTGTCAACACATGGAATGTTAGAACAAATTAGTACAGATGAGTATATTTTACCAAAAGTTTTGGATTGCATAGGATCAGAAACAAAAGTAGCTGAAAGGGTAAGAAAGTATAGAGCTAACAAAAAATTAGTGGAACAACAAAAGTTACAATGTAACAACGAGGTAACAAATAGTAACACAGATATAGAGAAAGATATAGAGAAAGATATAGATATAGAAGATAAATATATATGCTCAATTTGTTGTTGTAAAATAAAAGAAAATGAGTTTAAAAAATATCATAAAAAATGTTATAACTGCTATTTAGAAGAAAAATTTAATATTTTTTGGAATGAATATCCTAAAAGGGTTGGTAAAGAAAAAGCGAAGAAAGCTTTCTTTAAGACTTGTTTAGATGATGTAGTATTCAGTGAAATGTTAGAAGCACTAAATAAATTTAAAATGACATCCGATTGGAAAAAAGAAAAAGGTCAATATATTCCCTATCCAGCCTCATGGCTTAATCAAAAGCGCTGGGAAGATGAATTTAATTTCGAAATAGATGAGAGTAAAATAGAGAATAATCATGATGAAATAGATTCTGAAGTTGAAAAAAGATTTATGAATATAGTAGGTGCAAAATATGAATAGTGGAATTGAGTTTTTAGAAAATAATATAATTGCAGCTTTTATAACAGATAAATCATCTCATTATAAAATTAAAGAATTAAGCGAAGAATTTTTTATGACTGAAAAATCGAAAAAAATATTTAAAACAATAAAAAATCTTTTCTTAAATCATGAAGAAATAAATATTATAACTATAACAAATAAGCTAACAAGTGGGAAAAATAGTACAAAAATTTTAGAGGAACTTATAAAAATAACGGATAATGTTGTTATTAATGTTAATATAGATACTCATATAGAAAAGTTAAAAGATATTCATTTAAGGAATAAAATACAAAAAATAATTATTAATACAGCAAGAAAAATAAACAATGTAGAATTTGATGTTCAAGATATAAAAAGAGAATTGATTAAAAATTTAACATCTATAAAAGACGACAGACAATTAGATAATGCTGAAAGTATACAAGATAGTTTTACAAAAACATTAGATGACATTGAAAATAAACATAATAAAAGTGAAGATTTTTCGTATTTCACAGGCTTTTTTGAATTAGATAAATTAACAGATGGTTTACATGAAAACGAATTAACTGCAATTGGAGCACGACCTGGCATAGGAAAAACAGCATTTGCAATAAATATAGCTACAAATATAGCAAAAAAGAAAAGAAAAGTATATTTTTGCAGTTTAGAAATGAGTTCTGAACAATTAATGCAAAGAATAATTGCAAATTATTGCAGTATTAATACACAATTTTTAAGAACTGGAAGAATACAAGATAATGAAGTTATTAAGATAGCAGATCAAACTAATGATATTTTAAATTTAAATTTAAAAATAGATACAAAGACAAGGGAAATTGAAGAATTAGAAAATATTGTAATTAATTTAAAAGATAAAAATGAAATTGATTTACTCATAATAGATTATTTAACTTTATTAAAAAGTAGAGAAAAATATATGAGTAGAGAATTAGAAGTTGCTGATATAAGTAGAAAATTAAAATTACTTGCTCTTGATTTACATATACCTATTATTATTTTAGTTCAGCTAAATAGAGATGCAGAAAATAAAGTTCCAAGCATGTCTAATATAAGAGAATCGGGGAGCATTGAACAAAATTGTGATAATATAATTTTTTTACATAAAGAAGATAACGAAAAAAAACTGGTAGAAAATATAAAAGTTATATTAGAGAAGCAGAGACAAGGAGGAACAGGTGTAGTTGAACTCAAATTTGATAAAAAATACTCAAGATTTTCTAATAAATTTTAAAAAAGAGGTGAAATATGAATACAGTACAACCCATACGAGATTTGGATACAATTCATGCTATTCAAAGAGATTTAAAAGAAAATAACTTTAGAAATTATTTGATGTTTGAGATTGGAATTTATATTGGAATAAGAATATCAGATATTTTAAATATTAAAGTAAAAGATATAAAGAATAAAAATTATTTAAAATTAAGAGAAATAAAAACAGGAAAAGAAAAATTAATGCCTGTTCCAAATCATTTAAAAAAAGAAATAAATATGTATATAGAAAATACATTGTTAAATGATGAAGAATATTTGTTTAAAAGTAAAAAAAGAAAAATTAAGCCAATTACACGTGTACAAGCTTATAATATTTTAAAAAGAATTGCAAAGAAATATAAACTTGAAAGTATAGGCACACATACGTTAAGAAAAACATTCGGATATCATTTTTATAAGAAAACACATGATGTTGCATTACTTATGACTATATTTAATCATTCAGATCCAAGTATAACTTTGAGATACATAGGAATAGAACAAGATAATGTAAATAAGAGCTTAAAAAACTTTAAATATTGATTATAAATATTTTTATTTATGATCTTATTTAACATAAATAGAAAATGTTAAATAAGCTAATAAAAAATTAAAAAAATGCTTGAAAAAATAATAAAAAAACAATACATCTTAATTTAACAAAATATAAGATATGTTAAATAAAGAAGGGGTGAATTTTAAATGATAAAATTTTGTAGAAGTGCTGCTGACGAAAATAGAATTAAATATGAAAGACAAAAGTTCTTAAATGAGTGTTATGAAATAATAATAGACGCACAGGCTGAAAAAATTAGAAAATTAAAAGAAGAGAATAATGCTTATAAAATTTTATTAACAAAAGAATTAAATAAAAAAGTAGGAGGAAAACAATGGGATTAGATATAAATATAAAAGGATTAGAAAGGGAAGATACTTACCATGGTGGATATATAAGATTTGGCAATTATAGAATGGAAGTTGCTAAAGCTTTTAATAAAACATTAGGAGAAATTTACGAAAAGTCTTATTTAACTCCTAATTATGAATATACAGATGATGAAATTGAACAATGGAATCAGCTATGCAATGACAATTTAGATATATTTTTGTGGCATAGTGATTATGATGGAAAATTAACACCTAAAGAATGTAAAAAAATTTATAATGAGTTGAAGAAACTAAAAATTAAAGATTTGCCTTATAGTGATAAATGGACAATGCAAGAGTTGTGGCTAAATATGCTTAAACATTGTTACAATCATAGAGTAAACATGTATTTTTATTAAAATAAAGGAGTAAATAAGATATATGGAAGGAGTAGATAAGATATATGGGAAGATATACAGATAAAAAAGTGAATAATACACCTAAAGCTAAGAAATTAAAAAAAGAGCTAGAAAAATTAGGGCATAAAAATGTAGAAGTGTGGTATGAAACTATAAAGTCTGGTACTGAAATGAGTGGGTACGAAGGCGGTTGGGCTTTTTGTAGTGGCGATGAAGAGGAAAGTTATTTTGAACCTTGCTTAGGTTATAATTTTGAAGAAGCCTTAGAAGGAATAGAAGAGTACGATTTAAGAGAGGAGTAAATAAGATATGAAAGAAGATAAAATTGGGACAATTCTAATGGTTTTGCTTTTTATATTAATAATTGTAGTGGCTATTATTCTGGATAATGGTGATAATTATATATATGAATGTTCAGATTATGATAGTAATATAGTTTATTGTAAAGATGTTAGAATTGGATATAGTGGTGCTTGGGGAGAAATGAAAGATGGTACAAGTATAGCTATAACAAGTTATAAAAAAATTAATAAAAAGGATATGATAACAAGTAAGGAGTAAATAAGATATGAAAGTTAAAGAACTAATAGAAAAATTGAATAAATATGATAAAGAAAAAGAAGTTGTAATAAGATTTGGGCTAAGTCAAAATGATGATATAGGTTATGTATTAGAAACGTTTGAAACAGGAGAATATGGAGATAATGCTGCAATATATGCAGAGTATACAGCAACAATACAAGATTGTGATTTTATGGGGCAAATAGATTTGAAAAAAGCATATGAACATGAGCTAGAGAGAAGTGATACATAATGGAAGAATATGAGTTTGAAAATTATTATAAATTACCAAAAATAATTTTAGATATAATGAATTGGTTATGCACTACTAGATTTTATGAGAATACTTTTAAAAAAAGAAAAAAAGGCTATGAATGTATTGAAGAAAATTTCAAATTTTGCGATTTTGAAGTATTAAATGGAACACTTGAAAATCCAGAAATAATAAAAATTGGAGAAATACCTCATTACTTAGGCGAACATGAAAAAACAATAATTATAAATTTTAAAAATAAAGAGCATTGTTATTTAACAAGAGGATATGCGACTGGATTATATGCATGTAAAGTTATTACAAATAAATATCCTATACCAAAATATATGGAAAAAGATTTATATAATTTTATAAGTGAGTTTAGGAGGTGTTTTAAGTGAAAGAAAATAGTGTTGAAGAAGATATAATAAATGCACAACGTTTTATAAATTCTATAAAAACAGATAAAGAGTATAAAGAAGAAAATGGTTGGCACGGATATTACAATAAAGAAATTGTAGAATTAGCAAGAATGTTAGAACATATTTTATCAGATTATAAAAGAGTATTAAAAGAGAATGAAGAATTAAAAGTTGAATTAGAGAGACAAAAAGATATTAATACTATTATAAATCAAAAAAGAATAGATAAAAATTATGAAAAAGCATTAGAAAAATCAATGTCAAAATTTCTAAAGACTAATATGGCTAAAGATTTTGTTCCAATTCAAAAAATAAAAGACAAGATAGAAGAATTAAATGATGTATCTAATGCAGAAGAACTTGAAGATACAATGGATAGAAGAAATTATACTATAACGGAATTAGTTCAATATGTTTTACAAAAACTTCTAGAAAGTGAGGAATAATATGAGTGAAAAATTAAAAGAGTTAATAAGTTTATTATATCAAGATAAATTAACTCAATGTGGTAAAAGGTTATTAGTAGAAAATATAGAAAAATTACAAAAAGAAAATGAAAAATTAAAAAATGAAAACATAAGATTACGAAATATAAGAAATGAATACAAATATGGAATAGAAAATACACATTTTATAACTAAAAGTGATTTAGTACAAATAGATATAAACAAATATATGATAGAAATAGAAAATGGAAGGTTTGTGGATTTAAAACAAGTATATCAAGAAAATGAAGAATTAAAATCTAAAAATAAAAGAATAAATGAAAAAATAAAAGAGTTAAACAATAAAATAAATAAAGTAAAAGAGTATTGCAATGAAACTATAGATTTTAAAGATTCTTTTAATGAAAGATATGATGATTGTTATGATATATTAAAAATATTGGAGGAATAGGTATGGAAGATATAAGAGTAGGAGAATATGTAAGAACTAAAGATGGAATTATAGCAAAAGTAACTCATGGCGAATATATACAAGAATATATAATAAAACATAGTAAATTAATATCTGAAATTGTAGAAGTTGGAGATTAAGTAAATGATAAGCTAATATATAAAATTGATAAAGGCAAGAATTATTGTTATTTATATTACGAAGGTGGCAAGACTTTTGTAAGTTATCAAATAAAATCAATAGTAACCCACCAACAATTTGAAAGTATAAAATATGAGGTGTAGTTTATGAGAAAACGTTTTAAATACTATATAGTATATTTTTATGAAAAAGAAAAACAAACTGGACAAGGAGCATGTAGTAGGTGTTATAACAAAAAAATAAGAAGTTTTAAAGACATGATAGATATATCTAAAGAAATAGCAGATACTTATAAATTTGATAAGGTTTTTATAACAAATTTTAAATTATTAAATAAGTGAGGTGTAGTTATGGAAGAAAAAATCGAATATAAAGAAGTACAAGATGCTCTTTACGTGTTATTACATTGTAGTTTAAAAGATAAAGAATATGAAACGCAAAAGCAACAATTTGATTTAGTTATGAATTATATAGATAGACTACAAAAAGAAAATGAAGAATTAAAAAAAGGGGAGTAATATGTTTAAAAGAATAAAAAAATTAGAAAATGAAATTAAAGATTCCAAAATAGAAATAGAAGTTTTAAAAGAAAAAATAGATGTACTTGGACATGTATGCGGATGTCTAGTAAATAAAGATATATGTTTAAACTGTTATGAAAAAATAAAAAAAAATTTAAAAATAAAATAGAGGAGGAAAAGTAATATGATAAGGAAAACGTTATATCCAAAAACAGAGAGGGTAAAAGTAGATAGTAATAATAAATGTGAGATAACAGAAAAAATAGATGGAAGTAATTTATGTTTGTTTAAGTTAAAATGTAAATTATATATAGCACAAAGGAATAATATTATAGCAATGGATGAATTAGAAGAAAATAAAAATATGTTATATAAGGGGCTATATAATTGGTTAATGGAACATAAAGATTTCTTACAAAATGAATTAAGAGAATCATCATGCATATGTGGTGAATGGATAGGAATGGGTAAACTAAAATATTCTGTTGATGAATTTGATAAAAGATTTTACATTTTTGCTAAGGCAAATGTTAATGAAAATATGGAGTTGTATAATCTAAGATATTATCATGAATTGTTTATATATCCTTTTGAATCTTTAAAAATACCAAATTTTATTGGGGTAGTACCAATAGCATACGAAATGGGAGTAATACCAGACAAAAATAAGTTAGATGAGTTATATGACAACTATTGTAAAAAGACAAACAGAAATGTAGAAGGTTTTGTAGTTAACTATGAAAATAGAATAACAAAATATGTAAGAATGAAAAATGGTAAATTAACAGAACATTTTGATAGAGGTGAATAATATATGAATAAATACATTTATATAATATCAGTATTAATTATATTTACAATACTAAGTATTATAAGTTCAGTAGCAGATAAAAAGAAAATTGATTATGTAGCAAATGAATATAAAAATTTACAAGAAGAAAAGACAAGCTTACTAAAAGAAATAAAAGATTTAAAAGAAGAAAATAACGCTTTTAGAAGTGTAATAGACACTTACAATATACCAAACAATTTAGATACTAGACATGAATTTGAATAAAAAATGGAGGTAGGTATATGGATAAAAAAATTAGCATTGAGGTAAGAAGATATTTAGAAAGAGAATTAAAAGATTATAAAGATAATAAAAATATAATTGAAGAGTTAAGATTAGATATAATAGAAGAATGTCCTAAAATCACCTTAGGTGTACCGGGAAACCCTAACAAAGGAAACGAAGGACAAACTACTAAGGTTTATAATTTAATTACGAATAAAATGATAACTAGATTACAAGCAATGTGTAAAAAGATACATAAAGTTTTGGAAGGATTAAGCGGTGAACAATATGAATTATATGTAAGGCATTTTGAAAAAGGAGAAAGTAAAACAAAAGTATGTATAGAAATGCACATTGGAGAAGCTACATTCCATAGATATAAAAATAAGATTATTTATAGCTTAGCTGAAGAATTGGGTTTTATTTGATAGAAAATTGATAGTTTTTGAACCTTGTCAAGTGGTATAATTAGTATAGTGAAGAGTATCGGAAAACTCTTTTCTAGGAAATTAACCGATAAAAAAGCATTGGTAGTATGCTAATTACTACCACCATATTATTAACCATGTGTATAAATACAATATCATGTATCATGGAGTTATTCAGAAGAGCTGTCAAGCACAAGGATACTTTTGTAAGGCAACTTTGTATGTATAGTAATATATATGCAAGAGATGTAAAAATCAATTAAAGGGTAACGTGCAAAATAAAATCGCTTAATAATGTACTAGAGTTGTCGCAGCCATAATAGACGACACAGTGTGTAATAAGCCTATAAGTGTACTGTAGCAAGGTATAACCAATGTAGGTAAAGCTACAATAAGGCTGTTTCTCGTGATGTGTAGTATAAAATACACTATAAGACATAACTAGGTTAAAGTAGCTCAATCGAGATAATTACAGGATATTTAAAAGATATTAGCAATTATCTTACAAACATCTGAATGATGGGTGAAATTTATGAGTAATCAATCTCATATGTGCATTGACAAGGGTAAGAAGTATTAGGTCGCTCCGAAATACTCAGACTTACTTTCACAGTGACAGAATAATTAAGAAGATAATATTTTGTAAGGCGAAGGTCTAATAATATTATATATCTAGATGTAGTGTCAAATGGTAGACGGCTGGTCTTGGATACCAGAGGTTAAAGGTTCAAGTCCTTTCATCTAGACCAAATGGGGTTATTAGTGTAATGGTAGCACGAAAGTCTGTGACACTTTAAGAGTAAGTTCAATTCTTACATTTCCCACCAAAAAAAGAATACAGACAAGGGAAACCTTAGTTTTCATATATTTTTTTCCTATAGTAGTCCAATAACGGGCTGCTTTTTTAATGCTTATTTTAAGAAATGAGTAATAAAAAGGTAGTGATACTATGACAAAAGAAGAATATCGAAATTATCTGTGTAAACATTGTATAAGATACAATTGTAAAGAAAATATATGTGAATTAGATAAAGATACATACAAAGTATATAAATGTACTGAATATGTATCTATTTTTATGTGCAATAAAAGAAATTGTAGAGAATGTGGGAGATGTAAGGAGTGATTATTTATGAAAGTAAAAGCATTAGATACATATAAAAGATTAAATATAAGAGACGCAGAATTAGATAAAATACCTGAAGCTGGAGAAATATTCGAAATCACAAAAGAAAGATATTATGTACTTACACATAATAATGCATATAATGAAGTATTTGTTGAAGAAGTACATGAAATAGAAACAGCAATAAAGAAAAATAAATCAGAAAAAGCAATTAAGAAAGTAAAGTAATTTTGACATACAGAGATGATCCAAACGTTGCTAAGAAATATAAATCAAAAAGATGGCAAAAGTTAAGGAAGCAAAAACTTATTTTAGATCCATTTTGTGAAAGATGCTTAAAGAAGAATATATATAGTGCAACATATTTTATACATCATAAAGAATATGTAACTGATAAAAATTATGAAGACGATGAAATATTTTTTAACATAGATAATTTAGAAAGCTTATGCAAGAAGTGCCATAATGAAGAGCACTTTAAAGAAAAGGATGAATATATATTTGACGAGAATGGAGATTTGATTAAGAATGAATAAGACTAAAATATATAGTTGCAATTATAAATTAAATAATCAATGCAAAAAAAAATGTTGCAAACACAAAGACGGGAAAGAAGGATGTACTAATACAACTCAATGGAAATATGCAAAAAGAACACCATTAAACTATATAAAAAGAATAATAAACGATATATGTTTGATGAAAAGGAGTTTTAGCAAAAAAATGATTAAAAGTAATACTTATACATTAAATGTAGATATACAAACAGATAATGCATTAAAACAATTAAGACAAATAAAACAAGAAGTAAAAAGAGTTGTCAAAGAATGCGCTTATGAAATAAAAAAATTAAAACTAAAAAGAAAAGATATATTAATTGTTAAGATGGATTCGTTTTTGAAAGACGATGATAAAGATAGATTAGAAAAAAGATTAAAGAAGAAGCTACATAGAAAAGTTTTAGTTTTAGATAATTCAGTAAAAGAAATAGAAGTGGTTAATAGATAAGATATCCCCCCATAAGCTAGTAAAACCAATGTATATGGGAGAACGGTGGGAGGGCACTCAAAAAATACGCATGTTAATTTGCGTGAGGGGTGTAGGTAAGGTGGTGATATAAGTGCAAGATAAGACTATAGAAAAACGAGTAAAAAGTAAACAAAATAAATTAAAAAAGCTATTCAAAGATATTGAAGAAAACAAAAAAAATTTAGTTGAAAGTTTAATATATAATGCTGCATTTATGTCAGTAAAATTAGAAGATTTAATAAAACATATAAGTGAAAATGGCATAAAAGATAAATATAAAAATGGAGAAAATCAGTTTGGATATAAAGAATCTGTTGAAATGAAAACTTATAACACAATTATTAAAAATTATACTAATGTTATAAAACAATTAACAGATTTACTACCTGAGAAGAAACAAAAGGAAATAGGAGATGAATTAGATAAATTCAATGATGAAATATGCTAACATATATAGAAGAATACTATCAATTTTTGTTAAAGAATCCAGATAAAGCTAATCATAAAATATTGGTTACATATGAGAAACTTGTAAGGGATATATATAATCCTGTTCAAGTTTCTTTTTTTAATGAAATATCAGAAGAAAATGAAACACATACATATATATTTAATTTAGAAAAGAGTATGAGACCTATACAGTTTATTGAAAAATTTTGCAAACACTCTAAAGGAAAATGGGCTGGTAAAGCTGTAATTCTTGAGTTGTGGCAAAAAGCTTTCATTCAAGCTTTGTTTGGATTTGTTGATAAAGACACAGGATTAAGAAAATATAAAAAAGGGATTTTATTTGTAGCAAGAAAAAACGGTAAATCAACAATAGATGCAGGACTTGGAAATTATATGTTAGTGTCATCAGGTGAAGGTGGTGCAGAAGTTTATTCTATAGCTACTAAAAAAGAACAAGCAAAAGTTGTTTGGGAAGAAGCAAAAAGAATGATAAAAAAATCCCCTGCACTCGCTAAAAGAATACGTACTTTAGTTGGAGGACTATATTATGATAAAACTGAATCTTTCTTTAAAGCTTTAGCATCAGATTCTAATTCTTTAGATGGTTTAAATGCATTTTTTGTAATAGGTGATGAAATACATGCATGGAAAGATAAAAACTTACTCGATGTTATGTTTGATTCTATGTCTGCAAGAGAAGAGCCTTTATTTTTAGAAACATCTACAATGGGAACTATAAGAGAAAATGTGTTTGACAATGAATATGAATATGCTTGTGGAATAATAGAAGGATATGAAGGACTAGAAAGTGGTATTTTTGATGAAACAGTACTACCAATAATTTACGAATTGGACAATCCTAATGAGTGGCAAGATGAGAAAAAATGGTATAAAGCTAACCCTGGACTAGGAACAATAAAAAATATAAAAGATTTAAGAGATAAAGTGAATAGAGCTAAAAATAATCCTACAGAACTTACAAATTTACTTTGTAAAGATTTTAACATAAGACAAAATGACCAAGATAAATGGTTAACTTTTGATATTGCAAATAATGAAAATACTTATAATATTGAAGAGTTGTTTGACACTTACGCAATTGGTGGAGTTGATTTATCTAGTACAACGGATTTAACATGTGCAACATTATTAATTGTAAAAAAAAGAAAGAAATATGTTATGCAACAATATTTTATAGCAAGCGAAAGATTAGAGTTTAAAATAAAAGATGACAAGATACCATATGATAAATGGGAAAAAAGAGGACTTGTAACAGTTTGTGAAGGAGCAAAAGTTGATTATTCAAAAGTAACAGAATGGTTTTTAAATATAAAAAATCAATATGAAATTGCACCTTTGTGGGTAGGCTATGACCCTTGGAACTCAAATTATTGGGTAGAAGAAATGAAAGAAAATGGATTTGAAATGATAGAAGTAAGACAAGGTGCAAAAACAATGTCTAATCCAATGAAATTATTAGAGGCTGACTTAATAGAAAAAAATGTAAACTATAATAATAATCCAGTTTTAAAATGGTGTTTATGTAACACTGCTGTAAAAAGAGATGAAAATGATAACATAAGACCAATTAAAGGGCAAAAACAAAGGGCAAGAATAGATGGCACAGTAAGTTTAATAATAGCTTACTGTGTTTTATTTGACAAAATGAACGATTATTTAGCGTTACAGGAGGTGTGAAATGAAAAAAGAAAAACGTAGCTTATTCAATATGATATTTGGTAATAAAATTCAAAATATGGTTAATGAAACCACGCTAAAATTGTTGAGTGGATATAATGCAACATATACAGACATAACAGATGATATTAATGAAAATATAATAGCTAAAGAATGTATTAATGTAATAGCGACACATTGTGCAAAAATGATACCGAAGCATTACCAACAGAATGGAAATTTAAAAAATCATATTTCGGGGCAGATAAATTATATTATCAGTGTAAAGCCAAATCCGTTCATGACTACATATGACTTCATATATAAAATAATGAGCTTGTTATTAGCACAAAACAATGAATATATATACATAGACATAGACGATAAAGGATATTTAAGGGGACTATATCCACTAAATCCATTATTTTGCACATTAGTAGAATATGAAAACGAAGTGTGGCTTAAATTTCAGTTTATAGATGGGAACACATACTATGTAAAATATAACAGGATAATCCATTTAAGAAATTTTTATAATAAACATGACTTTTATGGAGATACAAATCAGGTATTGAATAATGCTATTGAAACTCAAACAGTTGCAGACGATGGAATAAAGAATGCAATTAAAATAAGTGCATCATTAAGAGGAGTTATAAGAGCAGCAAATGCAATATTAAAAGACAAAGACATAAAAAATATGAAAGATAATTTTGTTCAAAGCTTATTATCAAGCACGGATGGAATTGGAAGTTTAGATGCAAGAATGGATTTTAAAGAAATTAATTTAAATCCGGTTTTACTTGAAAAAGAACAACTTGAAATGGTAAATGGAAATATATATGGATACTTCATGCTATCAGAAAATATTATAAAAAGCAAATATACAGCAGATGAATGGAATGCTTTTTATGAAAGCGTTTTAGAGCCACGTGCAATCCAAATGGGGCAAGCATTTACAAACGCAATATTCAGTGAAAAGGCAATAAAAGAAGGACATCGAATAGAGTTTTCAGTAAATCGTATAAAATATGCAAAAACAGACACAAAAATAACTTTAATAAAAGAAGCAGGAGCATTAGGGTTAATAACAGTCGATGAAGGCAGAGAAATATTAGATTTACCAGCAATTGGTGGAGAAGAAGGAAAGAAAAGGTTACAGACGTTAAATGTAATAAATGCAAATTTAGCAGATCAATATCAAGGAGGTGGAAAAGATGGAAAAAGCGATAAAGGAAATGAGGATTAGTGAATTAAGAGCATTACAAGAAGATTCAGATGAAATGATAATTGAGGGATATGCGGCAGTATTTGAACAAGAAACAGATTTGGGATGGTGTAAAGAAATTATTAGTAGGGAAGCTTTTAATGATTGTAATATGTCTGACTGCGTACTTAAATATAATCATAATGACAATTGCTTAATTTTAGCTAGAACTAGAAATAAAAGTTTAGAATTAATAGTAGACAGCAAGGGATTAAAAATAAGAGCAAAATTAATAGATACAACACAAAATAGAGATATATACAAAATGATACGAGCAGGCTTACTTGATAAAATGAGTTTTGCATTTTCTGTTAGAAAACAAGAATGGGATTATGAAACTGATACAAGAAGAATTACTGAAATTTCACAATTATTTGATGTATCTGTAGTTGATATTCCGGCTTATGACGGCACAGAAATATATGCAAGAAGTAAAGAAACATATGAAAAAGAAAAAAGAAAATATCAAGAATTTAAAAATGAAAAAGAGAGATTAAAATTATTATTAAGTTTATAATCTCGACAAAAGAAGCGGTGGTAGAACTGCTTCTTTTTTGATTGGTAGAAATCAAATAGAGATTTTATAAAAAATGGTGGTAGAACTGTTAAAAAATAGGAGGGTTAAAAATGACTTTAGAAGAGTTAAATGAAAAAAAAGAAGAATTAAGAAAAAGATTAAAAAATGCTAAACCAGAAGAATTAGCAGAAATTAGAAAAGAAATTGAAGAACTAGAAGATGTTGAAATTAAAGAAGAAAAGCAAGAAGGAGAAATAGACGAAAGAAATTTATTAAAAGGAGCAATTGAAGATTTAGAAAAAAGAAATATAAAAACTTCAAAAGTAAAAGAGATTAAAAAACCAGTTAAGGAGGAAAGAAAAGTGGAAGAAAAAGAATTAATTGAACAAAGAGCAAAAGATTTAAAAGAAGGAAAAACTGTTAGCATTGCTTTTGATAACGGAGAACAAAGAAGTGTAACAGTACAAGGTGGAACTATACTTGTACCTAAAAAATATAAAAATGAGATTTCAGAAAGCTTTAATGCTGTATCTGGAATGGTTGATATGTTAAATACTGTTCCACTAAACGGAGGAGATTCTTACAATGTAGCTTTTGAAAAAGGATATGGAGAAGGAGATTACACTACTGAAGGTGGAGAATACCAAGATGTAGATGTTGAAACAGATTATGTTGAAACAGGTAGAGCAAAAATAACATCTTATATAGAAGTAACAAAAGAAGTTAAGAAATTACCTTCTGCTGCATATTTAGCATTAATATCAAAGAGAGTAACAAGTTCAATTAAAAAGAAAATAGGAGCACAAGCAATTGTAGGAGCTGGAACAACAAATACAATAAAAGGTATTTATAATGCAGATACAAAAGTAATGCCAACTGATGCAAATACAAGTGATATAGAATTATCAGCAATAGATGCAGATACATTAAACGAAATTACATTTGCATACGGTGGAAATGAAGATGTAGAAGCACCACAAACATTAATATTATCTAAAGACGACCTAAAAGCATTTGCAAAAGTAAAAACAACAGATGGGAAATTTGTATATAGTATAACAAAAAATGGAGCAAGAGGAACAATATCTTATAAAGACGGAGGGCTAGCAGTACCATTTGTTATAAATTCAGCTTGCAATTCAATATCAAACAAAGCAACAACTGCTGGAAAATACACAATGATTTATGGATCTTTAATGGACTTTGAATTACCTGTATTTTCAGACTTAGAAGTTCAAGAGAGCACAGATTATCAATTTAAAAAAGGTATGATTTGTTATAGAGCTGATGCTATAGTTGGTGGAACTGTATCTAAATATAATGGATTTGTAAGAGTAAAAAAAGGCACTGCTAGTGTTTAATGAAAAATAAGGAGGAGATTGTATGTCTGAATTGCTAAAATTGTGTAAGCAATGTTTAAGCATAGTCGAAACATCTACATATAAAGATGATGAAATAAGACTTTTGATAAAAATGGCAATGAGTGACTTGAAAAGACAAGGTATTGATGTAAACGTAAATGACAGTCTTATACAAGGAACAATAGCTATGTTTGTAAAAGCAAATTTTGGGATGGTAGATATCAAAGAAAAAGAACTTGCACAGAGGACGTACAATCTTCTATGTAATAATTTAAGTCTAAGTTTAGAGTATAAGGAGGCAGAGAGATAATGAGAGATGTAGTTTGTTATCTTATATCTACTTCATATGAATCTGACGAAATTGGTAATCAAATTGCTAAAGAAACTAAGCAAGAAGTACCAATTATAAAGGTTGAATTTGTTGGTATGAATGAGTTTTATGAAGCAAATGAAAGAGGGTTAAAACCAAGTCTTCAGCTTAGAATAAGTTCATTAAATTATAATCAACAGAAAAAACTAGAATATATGAAAACTATTTACACTATTATAAGAACAAAAATACCAAATGCGGATGAAATTTTGTTAATTTGCGAAAGGAAAGAGGCAGATGGCTAATAGTATAGATGTTAATTTACTTTCAAAAGAGGTTATGGAATATCTTGAAAATTATGTTGAAGATATAGAAGAACAAGTTGAAACAGTTACGAATGAAGTTTGTAAAGATGCAGTAAAAGAATTAAAAGAAAAGTCACCTCGCGGAGAAGGGAAAAGAAAAAAACCTTATTATAAAGGTTGGAGAATAAAGAAAGATAAATTAGGTGGGAAAATATATAAAGTAAAAATATATAATGCAACTAATTATCAGTTAACACATTTGCTTGAATTTAGTCATGCTACTAGAAATCGGTGGACGTACAAAAGCAATACCTCATATAAGACCTGTTGAAAAAAAATACAAAAAAATATTTGAGGAGAAAATAAAGAAAGCAATTAGGAGGGAAAGCAATTGAAGAATTTAGAAGAGTTAAAAAATAGAGCTATTAAGAGCGGATTTAAATATGCGTATGGAAGGTTTGAAGAAGAAGTTACACCGCCTCATTTAATTGTTACATCTCCCGAAAGTGACAATTTTTCTGCGGATGATAAAGTATTTTTAAAAGTAAATAGTTTAATACTTGAACTTACAACTACAAAGAAAGACTTAGAAATTGAAAACAAAATTGAAGAAAATATTCTATACGATGTCGTGTGGAGTAAAGAAGAGACTAACATTGATGATGAAAATGTCTACAATGTTAGTTATTTTTTTGAAATTTAAAGGAGGAAAAAACAATGAGTAAAAACAAAGTTAAATTTGGATTAAAAAATGTACATTTTGCAAAAATGATTGTATCAGAAGAAGACGGAAGCATAAGTTATGCAACACCTGTCAGAATACCTGGTGCAGTCAATTTGAGTTTAGATCCACAGGGTGACAAGGCTGATTTTAATGCTGATGATGTTGTATTTTTTAGCGATTATGCAAATAACGGATATTCTGGAGATTTAGAAGTTGCAAAAATACCTGATGAATTTTTAAAAGAAATATTAGGTCAAGCTGTTGATACAAACGGAGCACTAATAGAATCATCTGAGGATAAATCATCAAAATTTGCATTAATGTTTGAAGTAAATGGAGATGTAAATGCTAAAAGAGTTGTTTATTATAATTGTTCTGCAAGTAGACCAAAAGCTGAAGCTTCTACAGTAGGTGAAACAAAAGAGCCTAAGACAGACACAATCACAATTACTGCTAGTGCTAGAAGTACAGATAATCTTGTAAGAGCTTCATTAGAACCAAACGAAAAAAATCAAACAGTATATGATAATTTTTATAAAAAAGTTTATGAAAAAAATGGCACTGCTAGCGTTTAGGAGGTATAAATGAAAACTATAAAAATATGTGATAAAGAGTATGATATAGATTGCAATGCTTTAACTTATTTGCAATTTAAAAAAGTTTTTGGAATAGGTATTTTTAAAGATATACGAACTTTAAAGACTTTCTTTGCAAAACAAGCTGAGAAAATTGTAGCTTTAAAAGAAAAAGGATTAAACGAAGTAGATATAGAAAAAGTTCTAAATGAAGAAATTTTAGACTATGTTGATGACTTTGTAGAAGCTATTACAAGAATTGCATATATTTTAATTTATACAGCAAATAGCAAATTTAAAAGTTATGAAGATTTTATGAAAGATATTCCAAAGTTATCTATAGATGATGAATGGATCGCCGAGGTAACCGAATTTGCGGTCGAGAAATTTTGTTGATGAAGAATTAATAAAAGAGTTTGAAAAAATTGAATGTTCTGGAGATAGTGAAGATGTTTTTCCTGAACATTCTTTTATTGCCTTGGCCTTTAAAATTGGACTTAATATTAATGATTTAAAAGAATTAACTTATGTGGATGTAATGAAAATATTAATTAGTTACATTGATAAAAAGAGTGAGGAACAAAAACCTTCTCAAGAACAAATAAATATGTTGACAGGCTAGAGAAAATCTAGTCTGTCAATTTTTTAGGAGGGAAAAAATGGCAGGAAGCATAAAAGGAATAATAGTAGAAATAGGTGGAGACACAAGTAGTCTTCAAAAAGCATTAAGTAAAGTTAATTCTGCAACATCGAGTTTAAGCAAGGAATTAACAGGAATTAATCGTTTGCTTAAGCTTGATCCAAAAAGCACGGAATTATTAAGTCAAAAACAAGCAGTTTTAAGCGAAAATATTGAAACAACAAAAAATAAATTAGCACAATTACAAGATATTCAAGAACAAGCTTTGCAAAAAGGTATTGACAAAAATAAAGAGCAACAAGAAAATTGGAGAGCATTACAAAGAACTATAGATAGTACAAAAATAAAATTAAATAAATTACTATTAGAGCAAGATGGTTGGAATGTAAATGGCAAAAAAATAGAAGAGTTTGGAGAAAAAATAGTAAAAGTAAGTTCTAAAATTGATAATTTAGGCAGTAAATTTACTACTAGACTTACATTACCAATTGTTGCTTTAGGAACTATAGTAACAAAATCAGCTATGGAACAGGAAGCATCCATTCAACAAGTTGAAAAAATTTATGGAGAAGCTTCTGATACAATAAAAGAGTTTGCTAATAATACAGCATTAAGCTATAATATGTCTTCAAAAAGTGCCTATAAATATTCGCAAATTTTTGGTAATTTGATACAATCTATGACTGATGATCAATCTAAAAATGCACAATATACACAAGATTTACTTAAAGCATCATCTGTAATCGCCTCAGCAACAGGCAGAACAATGGAAGATGTAATGGATAGGATACGTTCTGGTTTGCTTGGAAATACTGAAGCAATTGAAGATTTAGGAGTAAACGTTAATGTTTCGCTACTAGAGAGTACAGAGGCTTTTAGAAGATTTGCTGGAGATAAAAGTTGGAATCAATTAGATTTTCAAACACAACAACAAATTAGATTGTTTGGTATATTAGAGCAGACTACTAAAAAGTATGGAGATGAAGTAAATGTAAATACTACATCTAAAGTACAAAAATTAATTTCTAAATTAGAAAACATGGGAAGTAAACTATCGTCAAAGTTGTTACCAATAGCAGATAAATGGATAGATAGAGCAGATAAATGGATCAAAAAATTAGAAAAATTAGATGATAAAACATTAGATAATATTATAAAAATAGGTTTGTTCGTTGCAGCAGCTGGACCTTTTATTACTATTTTTAGTAAAATTGGTACTGTATCAGGAAATACGATAAAGTATTTAGGTAAATTTGCACAAAAAATAGGGGAATTAGATGTAAAATCTAAAACGGCGACTACAACATTTTCAAAATTTTCAAATGGATTAGGAAGTTTCGCAGGAAAAGCGTCTTTAGTAGCATTAGGCACAGGCACTATAATTGGAATTTTAACTTCATTAGATAAAAAAATAAATGAAACAGTTCAGAAATCTTTAAGTGCATCAGACGATTTTATCAATAACATAAGTATGCAAAATCAAGCAAGGCAAAATAATATTGATGCAATAAATGAAACATTAAATGCAAATTTATCTGAAATTAATAATGTTAAGTCTCTAAAAAAAGAGCTCTCTGGTTTAGTAGATGAAAACGGAAAAGTTAAAGAAGGCTATGAATTAAGAACAAAATTTATTTTAAATGAATTAAATAAAGCACTTGGGACAGAATATTCACAAACTGATAATATTATAAATAATTATAGAAATTTACAAGATGAAATTGATAAACTAATACTAAAAAAGAAAGCACAGATCATACTTGACGCAAACGAAGAAAAATATAAAGATGCAATAAAAAATAAAACAAAACTGTATGAAGAATTTTTAGATACTCAAAATGCTATAGCTCTGAAAAAACAAGAAATAGCGGATATTGACTCTAAGTATTATTTGTTCGAAGGTTCAAGATTAGCTGATTTAAAAAAAGCAGAAGATCAGTATAATGAGCTAAATAATGTTTTAGAAAAACAGACAAAACAAATTAAAGAATATAATTATGATATTCAAAAATATGAAGAAAATTCAAAACTCGCAATGAATGGGACAACTGAAGATTTAAAAAAAATTGAGCAATCAACAGTTGAAACATATAGAAGTGTGACAAATACACAAGAGCTAGAATTATCTAAAAGAATAAAAAATGAAACTGATAATTTAAATCAAAAGAAAAAAATATATGATATAGAAAAACAAGTTAATAAAGATGCAAAAAATTCAATATATGCAACGAACGTAGAAGAATCTCAAAAAAATGTATCTTTGATTGCTGAAGAATTAGTTTCAATGACAAGTTCTGTAAATGAATTAAGCCCGGAACTAATAGCTGCTTGGACTACTTTAGCAACAAATTCAAGAGAAAATTATAATAATGCAATAGCACAGATGCCTTGGGATATGCAAGACAAAATAAATGAGATAACAGCTTTTGTAAGAAATGATACAAGTGTAAAAGATGCAGCAAAATTTTTAGGGCAAGAAGCAGTAAATCAATTAAATATATCATCAAAATTTGAAGAAGCTGGTAAAAACTGGATAAAAGGTGTATCAAAAGGTATAAATAATAAGCTATTAAGACAAGAAGCATTAAGTAGTATGCATAGTTTTGGAGTAGAGGGACTAAATGCAATACGACAACAAGCTTGGGATGAACATTCTCCGTCAAAAGAAACGGAAAAGGCTGCAAAAAACTTGCTAAAAGGTGTTACAAAAGGAATTAATAAAGAAAAATCGAGTACTATAAGTAATATGCTTAAATTTGGTCAAGAATTTATGAAAAAGTTCAATGGATCAATGAGTTTAAACTTTAACTCCTTGCAGAATATTCCGAGATTACAAAGTAGTATATCACAAACAATAAGCACACAATTACAACCTAAGATTTTGCGACCTAACATAGTTATAAATACACAGCATTTAGATAATAATGAAATGAATAGAATAATTGATACAGTAAATAAAAAATTTGGTATGCAAATATAATAAATTAATTCATTGACAAATTTCGACAACATCTTGTGACAAAATATGTTATATTTAAAATATATTTTGCAAAGGAGTGGTTTGTTATGGAATGTAAAGAAGAAATTTGCCCGGCAGTTACTATTGTAAGAATAATTGCTATTATAGAAATTATTGCTTCTGTTATAATGTGCTTTATGGGAAAATTTGCTTATATACAAAACATAGTTTTAGGTGTATTATTATATGCATTTGGTGAAGTTATAAGATTATTGTTTGATATTAAAATATTATTAAAAGGAAAAAATAAAAATTCAAAAAAATAAAAATTCAAAAAAATAAAAATATAAAGAGTTAAACAAAAGTTTAACTCTTTTTTTTGGAGGTGAAATATGGTAAGAAAGTTTTATTTAGAAAACGAAAAAGGACAAAAGTATGACTTAATGGATAAAGATAAATTTTGCTTTTTGTCAGATCCAGCTGGCTTAGGATATTCTTATGAAACAGAATATCAAAAAGTTGGCAATTCTTTTATAGATAATATAAGAAAATTGTCACAAGGGCAAATAAATGGTGAAGCAATATTTAGTTCATATGATAATGTTAAAAATTTAATAGACTATATTGAAACTTCTAAGAAAATAAAATTTGTATATGAAATTCCTTTTAAGTACAATTTTAGTAAAAAATATTATAAATTTGTAAATATAGAAAGTTTAGAAAAATCAGAAAAATCAGTGGATGGATACTTGCATTGTCCGATAAATTTTGATTGCTTGGGACTTTGGTATGAAGATGTTGAAACAACATATGATATGACAAAAAATGAAAATGAAATTAGATGGGACTTTAAATGGGATAGTAGATTTAAGAGTTATGACAATAGAAGTTTCACTTTTGAAAATACAGGTCATGTGGATGCTCCTATTAAGCTTGAAATTGGAGGATATGTAATTAATCCCAAATTTGAAGTGTATGTAAATAAAAATAAGATATTTGAATTAGCAATTGATGAAACATTAGAAGAATATGAAAAAATACTATATTCTACAAAAGATGATGATTTGTACATATACAAGGAAAATCAAGACGGAACATTAACAAATTATTTTGATTATCTTGATATTAATAATATAAATTTTGTTAAATTACCGCGTGGAGTATGCGAAATAAGACTTTCAGCTGATAGTGATATAACAAATGCAAAGTTAACAGTATATCTTGAGTACAAGGCGGTGTAGTATGATACAAATAGAAGTAAAAGTAAAGTTTGAAAATCAAGATTATATATTAAAATATAACGAAAACTCTGGATATTTTGAATGTAATTTACCGTCGGGGGAAATTGGCGGAGTTAAAACGGTTAATGTAGAAGCAAAAGGTATCTATGATGATACTATTTATGAAAGTAAAAAAATACAAATATTAAAAAAATTAGAAGAAAAAGTTGAGTTAAATGAACAAGTGGCTTACTTTTTTGATAGACAAACTTTTAAATTAAAAGAAATATCAAATTATGAAAATTACAATATAAATATTGATGAAGAAACAAATTCAAAAACTACTTTTGATATTATAAAAGAACTAGATATATTCAACAAGGATTTTGTTCTACTTAAAAAAAATGGTAAAACAGATTATCTAGGAATAATTGACGACATAGTAAATGAAAATGGAGAAAAGAAAAATTCTATAACATGTAAATATATTTCGAATATATTTGATAGAAAAATAATACTTAAAAATGAATCTTTGATATCTGAAAAAGGTATTGAAGATTTTATTTTATATACAATTAAGCAAAATTTTACAAATAGTAATGACACATTGCTTAATATTGATTTCTTAGATGTAGAAATACTAACACATACAAAAGTTAATAAAAGTATAGATAACGTTGAAAATAACATATACAATTTTCATACTTTTGTTACAAATTGTACTCAAAATTATAATATTATACTTGAATTTTCAATTAATAACAAAAGACTTAAATTAAAAATATATAAAGAAAGTGCAAAAACAAAGAATGTTGATGCAACACTTGCAGATATTACAAATTATACAGAATTATTTGAAAAAAATGTTACAGCAAAAGTAATTGTTTTATGCAAAGATAAAAGTGAACACAATTGGTTTTTAAAGAGCGATAGAACAGTAACTGATAATATTAATGATGAAAATCGTGCATTTGGTGATATTGAAGTAGTTTATACAGAAAAAGTTGAAGATGCTTATCAAACAGCTTTAAATGAATTTAAATCAAATACATATAAGCATATGATCACATTTGATTTGTATAAAAATTCAAAAATTATAAATGTTAATGATTTAAGAATTGGAACACCGATAAATGTTAAAACAAGAAATAATATAATTTTAAATACTTATATTTCAGCAATAAACGACACTGGTGGAAATTTTATTACATTTACAACTGGAAATATGAGAATTAATTTTATAGACAAATTAAAAAAGGAGTTGAGATAGATGTTAAAAGGACATACGTTTAGTGAACAAGTATTTGCAAATACAGTGTTTAGGCTATTTATGAACGTGTTTTTGGACGGAAACAATGGCATAATTCAAGGCTGTGAAATGAATAACAGTGCAAATAATATTACGATTGGATCTGGATATTTTTGCGTGCAGGGAGGTTTTTTAGAAATTGTAGGTGAAGAACAAGTAGAAGTGACTTCAAATGATGCATTTTGTAAACTTGTTTGTGAAATTGATTTAAGTAAAACAAATACTGAAACAGATTTTTTGCAAGCATCTTTTAAAGTTATAAAGAGTACAACTGCATATCCAAGTGTGACACAAGAAAATTTATTTGACAAAGGAAATATATATCAATTTGAGTTTGCACAATTTAAAACTTCAGCAAATGGTATTAGTGAATTTAAAGATACAAGAAAAATGCTAGAATTTAAAAGTATTTATAAAGATATAAAATTAGATGTAAGTGAATTAATAGAAGAATTAAAAACTGAAATAGCAAATGTAAAAGATGGAAGTGCATATATGTTGACAAGTAAAATAAGAATTGGAAATGAATATCCAAGCGAACTTGAAGAAGGACAAATTTATTTACAGTATTTTGACGAAGAGTAGAGGTGAAAAATAATGGCTAGTTGGAGTGCAACAGGTAGTATAAACGGTAATTATAGATTAGAGCTTAATGTGTGGGAAAATTGGACTAGTATGGATAATTATAGTAGTGTACATTGGGAAGTTATATTAAGAGCGACAGGAAATTATAGTTTTAGTACAATAGGAAGTACAATTGTTGTAAATGTTGACGGTGAAGTTTATAATGCTTACTCTCAAAAATCACTTAGTGCAGGCGGTGCAATTACAATTGCGAGTGGGGATAAAAACGTATGGCACAATGCAGATGGAACAAAAGCAATATATTGTAGTGCAAGCTATTCTCAAAGTTCTAGTGCTTCATATACACCTGGCAATATGAGCTGTGGTGGCGACATGTGGCTTTCAAATATTCCTAGATATGCAAATTTTACTCAGCATTATGTTTCAGCGAGAAGTATTAATACAGTTTCGATTCATTGGGAAGCAGATTCTAGTATTAATGCTTGGCAACATAGTATAAACGGCGGTGGATGGCAAGATTGTAATGGTGGCAATACATATGTTATTAGTAATTTAAGCCCAAATACTACTTACTATATAAGAACAAGAATAAGAAGATCAGATAGCGGTCTTTGGACTGAAAGTGGTAATATATCTGCAACAACATATGATATTGCAAAATTAAGTTCAACTGATAATATTTTGATATTAAGCAATAAATTGAATTATACGTATATTAATGCAGCAGGAGCAAAAGTTGAATTAGGAATTTTTAAAACAGATGGCAAAACTGCTATTATAAATTATAAAGAATACAAAAATGCAATAGGAACAATATCATTTACAGAAAGTGAAATTGATACAATATATAAAATGATGAAAAACAATAACGATTTTACTGTTAGATTATATATTAGAAGTACGCAAAATGGATTATCTTACTTAAATTATAAAGATGTAAAAATAAAAATAAATCGGTGCTTTAAAACGTGCATTAGTGCAAGTTGGAGATAAGAAACTAAAAGCAAATATTTTTGTATGTTTAAATGGGAAAATATTAAGAGCACTTCCAATTGTCAAAAAAAATGGGAAAATTATGAGGTGTTAACATGAGAATTTCAGAAATAATTACGGAGCCAAGCAAAATTTATACAGATAGTACATTTAAATTGAAAATAAAATTAGATAATGTTGCAGCAGGATATACATTAAAAGTTACGTATGCAAGCGGCGAAACAGAAACATTTATAATCTCAAGAAAAAATATTGAAGATGAAAATGCCGATTTATTAAAAGAAGTAATAAATAAAATTGAAAATGGATCTAAAATTGAAATATATAATTATTATGATAATTTAAGAAATATAAGTTCTTTATTTAAATCAAACAACAATTTTATAGATGTAAGTTTAAAAAATTGTATGACAAATAATGTAACAGATATGTCTTCTGCTTTCAATGGATGTTCTAATTTAACAAATGTACAATTTCAAGATACAAGCAATGTAACGAATTTCAAAAGTATATTCGCAAATTGCAAGAAATTGAAGAATATTCAAAACTTAAATACACAAAAAGCAACAAACTTAATCGCATCGTTTGCTTCATGTGAATTACTTGAAAAATTAAATATTGACTGTTCAAACGTGCTAACTATGTATATAACTTTTTTTGGCTGTAAAAATTTGATAGAATTAAATTTAAATAATACAAGCAATGTAACAAATTTTTTTATGTCTTTTGCATATTGTGAAAATTTAAAGCGAATAAATGGAATAGACTTTTCAAGTGCGACAGGAGATTGTAATTTCACAGCATGCTATAATTTAGAAAAAATTCAGCTAACTGGAAAAATTTCATTTAACAGATTAGTGTTAAGTGATTCAACAAAGCTTACGCATGAAACTTTATTAAGTATTTTATATGCATTAGAAAATACTGAAAATCCAAAAAAATTGACTTTAGGCAAAATCAATTTAGAGAAATTAACTGATAATGAAAAAGCTATTGCAACTGAAAAAAATTGGACATTGTCATAAAAAAGGAGATAAAAAATGATAATAGAAAATAAACAAATTAAATTAAGAATACTAAAAGCATCAACTGGAAAAATCATAGTGAGTAAAGAAAAAGTAGAAGATGAAAATGGAAAACTTGATTATGCTGTAAAATCAAAAATTATTTATTTAGGAAAAAATGATATAGAAGATAATTATATTGAAATAGATGCGGAGTGATTTGATATGATAAACAAAGATATTAATATAAAAGTGCTATCAAATAGCATGATAATATTAGATAAAGCAGTACTTGGTATAAGCGGTGAAAATTTGCAAGGAAAAATAATATTTAATTTTGAAGAATTTGTCGACGGCGTAGCATGTATGTATGACAAAGTAAATAAAAAGTTTTACTACAACAAGCGGAACAGGAGATTTCTTATACGGAGAAAAGGAGAGTTAATATGTTAGTAAAATATATAAATGAATACAATGTAAAATATGCAAATTACAAAAAGATACTTAAATATGATAATAAGCAAGTAATAAATCCACGTGATGAAGATTTTTTGAAAGCAGGGTATAAAGAGCTAATTGAAACTGAAGAGACTTCTTATAATTTAGATACAGAATATTTGCAAACTTACTATTTAGAAGAAAATGATAAGATAATACAAAAATGGGAAGTTAAAAAAATAGAAGAGAGCGAGGTGTAAACAAAATGGATAACAATTCAATTTTACTCTTGCTTGGTTTTATTGTAACTTTAATTTCAGTAATGACGCCAATTATTAAACTAAATAGTTCTATTACAAAATTAAACGCAACAATAGATAGCCTGGACAGGAACATGGCGAAAAGTCAAGCAGATATAAAAGAGCATGATGAAAAAATAAATGATCATGAAACAAGAATAACAGTTTTAGAAAAAGAAAAGAGGTGATAGTATGAAAAAACTACTAGATGTTAAGAGTATTGTAACATTAGCATTAACACTTGTATTTTGTGTACTAGCGTGTAGAAAAATAATAAACGCAGAACAATTTCTAACAATATTTACAACAATAATTGCATTTTATTTTGGAACACAATATCAAAAAAATGTAGAAACTAAAAATCAAGAAAATAACGAAAAATAGCAAGGCGTAATTACTATGCCTTGCTTTTAAAAATGGCTTATTTTGGCGTATAGGAGGTCGACTTTTATGCAAAAATTTGCTAAAAAATGGATATCTAAAAATATAATAAAAATATTAAAAATTTATCAAAAAGATTTTGAAAAATCAATGTTTGAAGAAAAAAGTAACTATTTAGATGACAAAATTTTCTTTGAGATTGATTTTTTAATAAAATTAATAAAAGAAAGGAATGATTAGTATGAAGTTTAACGAGTTTGTAAATAAGATGAAAAATCAAGGTGGAATTGACAAAGATGGAATGTACGGCAAGCAATGCATGGATTTATATAATTATTATTGTGTACAAGTGCTTGGTATGCAAGATGGAAGAACTGGAGCAACATGTGCTAAAAAAATACTAAATAACTCTTATGTTATGCAAAATGTGACAAGAATAAATAATACTCCTAGTTTTGTGCCAAAAAGAGGAGATATAGCTGTATGGACTGGTGGAAATTACGGCCATGTCGCTATCTGCTTGGGCTCAGGAGATGTAAATTCATTTAGAAGTTTAGACCAAAATTGGAAGGCACAACAGCTTACTGAAGAAAATCATAATTATACTTATTTAGCTCCAATTGTATTTTTAAGACCAAAAAATCAAAGTAATATTGTAGAACCTGTGCAAAATAATAGCGGCAGAATCGCTCAAAATGGAACATTCACAGCTAATGTTAATAATTTAAATGTAAGAAGAAGTCCATCGCTAAACGGTCAAGTTGTAGCACAATACAACAAAGGAGAGAGTGTTAAATATGATAGCTATATAGATAATGAAGGTTATCGTTGGATAAGCTATGTAGGCAAGTCTGGAAACAGAAATTATATAGCAAGAAGAAAACTAGACAATAGCCAAGTTTTTGGAACTTGCAGATAAAGAGTTGAAAAATTTGTCTACATTTGTCGAAGATATATACAAGTATACATAAAAATGATATAATAAAAATGGGAAGTGATAAAATGAAGAAATATAATATACTACTATCACTTAATAAGAAGAAAAATAAATTAAATGAACTTGTATTAAAAAAGAAATTAAGTAGTAAAGTGATAATACATTTAAGTCAAGAAATAGATGAATTACAAAATAAATTAGAGCAGATTTAGTTCTGCTCTTTATATTTTTTCAAAATTGGTTTGAAGTATTTATCTTCAGCAGCTTTGCGAGCTTTAATTGCATCTTCTATATTGTCAAAATATCCACAAAAATGAGGTTTACATTGAAAATTTATAACAGCTACCCATTTTTTATGATATGAGTTCCAATGTACGCCACGATGTTTACTTTTACTATTAGAATTAGCAGAAGATTTTTTTATTAAATCAATATTAGTATTATCTTTTAATTGCCTAGTTTGTAATTTTCTCATAGATGCCTTTTGTCTTTCTTTTTGCAGACAACTGCAACTTCTTACTAAATGATTTACAAGTCGTTTAGAAGAAACTTCAATAATATTTCCGCAATCACATTTACATTTCCAAACTATAGAATTTTTATCAGCTCTTTTATCAGTTTCTTCTAAAACAGTTAATCTACCAAATTTTAATCCGATTCAAATCTTTTTTATTGTAGTCCATTGCCATTAATTCCTCGTAAATACTCAAACCACGGCATTAAAGGATATTCTTTTATAAAAGAAGATAAAGTAGTTATACTCATGTTTTTTCTACCTTTTTTTAGTTCAGTGATAAGCTGTTGACTAATATTTAATTTATTAGCAATATCTTTTTGTTGTTGTTTTTTATTAATATACAATAAAATATCTTTAAATTTTATAGATGTATCATCAGAAACTATTAGCTCTATATGATATGGAAGTATTTCAAATTGATATAAGTCTACAATTTCTATAAAGAAAGTATTCATTATTTTTTCAACTAATTCAACAGTTATATTTGCTTTATTAGAAATAGTTATTGAACATAGTTTACTATTTGTACGAGATAAATATACATTTATAAATGTACGTTCTAAGCCTTCTGAGTCTAAAACATATGGTATTTCAATACCTTTTTGTTTGAATAAAGACATTATATTTTTACCTGTTATAATATATTCTAATAATTCATTGGAAGGAATGCCTAAGATTGTGCATTCATCTGCTTTTTTCTCATTAATTAAATTAAATAATATTTGTTTTTTATTCATATCATTAACTCCTTTTATTTATATAATACTGCTGTTTCATATCCACCTCTTTTGCCAAGTGTTAATTTATAACCTAGTTCTTCAACACAGTAATCTATAAAACTTATAAGACCTGCATTTGTTGTTTTTCTTGAAGCAATGCCTCTATAAAATCTTCCAATATTTTCAATTTTTCCTTCTTTAGTTAATTTTTCTAACATAATTTTTTGGTTTATTCCTAATCTTTTCATAATTTTCTCCTTTTTAGAGTGCTAGCCGTTTGGTCTAGTCTTATCTCTTACGTTAAACATATTATAATACACTTTCAGTGTATTGTCAATACTTTTTTTGAAAAAAGTTAAAAATTTTTTAAAATAGAAAAAATCATTTGACACTACATTTTTTGTGATGCTATAATAATAATAGGAGGCGAGATATTTTGATAAATAAATATATAATAAATAAGATTTTCAATTTTAATAAAATGATAAAAGAATTAGAGAATTATTATACTATTGAATTTGAAACTGATAGCTTGATACTACATAGTAAAAGCGACAAAAAAATATATTGTATTGATTATAAATATATAGATGAGAATAATGTTAAAATATTAGATAATTACGAATTGCATAAAGAAATGAAATCGTCTGATATAAATCAGCATAACTAAAATAACTTAAGTGTGCTACTACATTTTGACTTTTGGCAAATTTTTATAAATATTTGTACCCATATTTGTACCCATATTTTTGTTGTTATCATGAATATATCAAACATATATTAAACAAAATTTGTGAGTTAAACTAATAGCTAAAAGTGCTGAATTTTCAATGTTGCTATTACCAAAAATATATTAAGTTATAATTAAAGCTATTTTTACGATATGTTTCCTTCCACCCCTGCCAATAAAAATTAAAAACTTCAGAGTACTATATATAAAGTGCTTTGAAGTTTATTTTCTTATAGATAGATTATTTAAATATATAAAATATAAGTGAACTTATAAAATAAAAGTTCACTTATTTATATGAATAACTCCATAATTCCTATTAATATCAGAATAATGGAAGAAATTATTTCAGAATATTTTTCAACTAATTTATTATTAATCTTTTTTCCTAGATTATTTCCAATAAAAAGGAATATTGAACCAAATATAAAAGTACAAACGGTTGTAGAAATTACATTAACTCCTGTGATGCTTGCAGCAATACCAGCAGCAATATTATTTAATGATAGTGTAAGTATTATAGCTATTAATTCTTTTAAAGTTATGTAATTATTATTTTGCCTTTCTTTTTGTTTTATTTCTTTAATGCATCTTTTATTATTTCTACATATTTTGTAAATTTTTTTAAAAAGAGGATATATCCCTAAAAATATTAATAAAATAGAGCCTATCATATTTGTGATTTTAATATCAAATAGATTAGCTATATTTTGTCCAATAATCATAGATAAAAAAGTTGCACATGAAGTAAAAACACATATTATTATATTTTTTAATATAGAAATATGAACTTTTTTAACTCCATAAGAAAGCCCAATTGGTATATTGTCAATATTTGCTGATATACTAAAAAGAGCTCCGGATAGTAATTCAAACAAAAGTATCATCCTTTCATTAAATATAACTCCTTATAGTATATTTAATGAAATAAAATTGACTTTGCTACTCTTTTCTAAAATAATCTATATTGCTCATAACTACCATATAAAATATAGTTTTGAACTATAAAAAACAAACCATAACAGAATCTAAAAAAAGCTTCCTTTATCTCTGATGACATTTTATATTCATTTGTCTGAATTATTAAAGAGCCTTTAAAAAAATCGTTATTAATTGGAATTATGCATTTTAAAGAATATCCCTCTAAGTTTTTTGAATTTAGAATTGGTATATTTGTATTTTGGGTATATACCAATTTTTGTATTAGATAGTCATAATCTATGATTTTGCTTTTTGTAAGATCTTTTTTTAATACAACATTTTGTGAGTATTCAATATTATTCTTTTCTAGTTTATCTATTTCTTTGAAGTACTTCATTATTTTTTTATCATTATATATTTTATATAACTGCTCTTTTAGCTTATTTGAAATTTTTTCGTTACTATTTAAGCTATTTGAATATATCATATTGTTTGTATCTGTAATAGTAATAGAGTAATTTAATGTTATACTATCAAGATAATTCCTTAAGTCTTCATTTATTTTCAGAACAAAACCTCCTTTACCATTTATTTACATATTTGTAAAAAATATATTAATTTATATGCATATTTATATATTTTTATTAAAAGTTATAAAATATTTATAAAATATTAATTTTATCTATATGTATAGAATAATTATAATTCTTTATAAAAATAAAATCAACACATTTAGGTAATAAAGAGTATTTTTTTGACACTATTTTAAAACCATTAAAGAATGTATAATATATTTATATTTTTCAAAAATGGGGGAAGCTATGAAAGAATTTAACGAAAAAAGAGTGTATATGACTATGGAAATTTCTATAACATGCAAAGAAGAGATTGAAAGAATAATAAAAAACAAAGAAATAAGTTTTAATGAATTTATAAATCAGGCAATAAAAAATAATTTTAAAGAAAACTTAAATAAAATAAATATATACAAAAGGGAAGAAGGGGAGCAAGTTAAAATACGAATATATAAAAGTTTATATGACCCTATTTCTGATTTTACTAAAAAATACAATATTTCTATTACAAAAATAATTAATTATTGTATATATGAAGAAATTAAAAATTATATATAAATCATTCTAAATAAAAGCCTTTTTAATACCATAGTATTAAGGAGGCTTTTTATGATTAGTATAAGTTTATGTATGATAGTAAAAAATGAAGAAAAAGTAATTGAAAGGTGCTTAAGAAGTGTTAAAAATTTAGTAGATGAAATAATCATTGTAGATACTGGTTCTACAGATAAAACAAAAGAAATAGTACACAGATATACAAATAATGTGTATGACTTTAAATGGTGTGATGATTTCTCAAAAGCAAGAAATTTTTCTTTTTCAAAGGCAACAAAAGAATATATATTATGGCTTGATGCAGATGATGTTATATTAAAAAAAGATAGAGAAATGTTTATTTCGCTAAAGAAGACTTTAGACAAGAATATAGATATTGTAATGATGAAATATAACACAGCCTATGATAAAAATGGAAATCCTACTTTTTCATATAATAGAGAAAGATTAGTTAAAAATAACAATAAATACAAATGGGTAAGCCCTGTTCATGAAGTTATTGTTCCTACAGGAAATATATTATACTCAAATATTGCAATATCACATAAAAGTGTAAAGAAAGAGTATAGTAAAAGAAATTTAAATATATTTAAAAAAATGATAAATAATGGAATTAAGCTTGATGCAAGACAGCAATATTATTATGCTAGAGAATTATATTATCATGGAATGTATGAAGACTCTATTAAAGAATATAGGAATTTCTTAAATATAGATGAGGCATGGATTGAAAATAAAATAGATGCATGTATTGAAATTAGCCGTTGTTTTTATAACATAAATGATTATAAAAATCAAATTAGATTTCTATTAAAAAGTCTAGAATATGACGCACCTAGAGCCAATATTTGCTGTGAAGTAGCAAATTATTTCATACAAAAGGAAAAATACGATATAGCAATATATTGGTATAATGCGGCTATTAATTTAAAACAAGATATAAATAGTGGTAGATTTGAAAATTTGGAATGTTATGATTATATACCTTATCTTGGATTATGTTTGTGTTATGATAAAATAGGAAATTATAAAAAGGCAATGAAATATAACGAATTAGTAGGTAAAATAAGACCAGACGATGAAAAATATATATATAATAAAGCATATTTTGATAATCTAAAAAACAGCATTTGACAGTTGTAACACAAATGCAGTTTTTTTGTAACATAAATGATATTTAAAACAAATGTAATTTTATTGTAAATTATTTAAATTTAATATATAATATATATGTTAAAAATTCAAAGAAGGGATGAGGTAATATATGAAAAAGAAAAAGGTAATACTACTAGTAGTATTGATATCAGCTTTAATTCTTATACCTACTGTTATAGTTATTGTTTCAGCAGGAGTACTTACAGTAAAGCAAGACAATGTATTAAATAGTGCCAAAAAGGCAATGTTTAAAGAAGATGTAAGGGGATTTCAAGATGAATTAGCTGATAAAGTTTCAAGAAATCATACTGATGATCAAGGTGAAAGTAATGCAAAAATAAATGCAACAGGAAAAGATGTAAAGAAGTATATATTAAGCTTTAGTGATACATACGTAAATAAGTTTGCAATAGTAGATAGTAAATTAGTAGGAACAGATAAACTTACTGCAACAGAAAAATCATGGGTTGAAGATTTAGGTATATCTATTATACATTAAATATAAAAGAAGAAAGAGGTAATATATGAAAAGGAAAAAAGGTATATCGCTTATAGTATTAATAATAACAATTATAGTTGTAATAATAC
>ENA-OOXM01000007-OOXM01000007.1-human-gut-metagenome-genome-assembly--contig:-NODE-7-length-146880-cov-3.583497_pt1 | contig 146880 bp, 195 predicted proteins | sample MGYA00241589_ERZ501347 | MGnify/ENA primary metagenome ERZ501347 (study PRJEB25962, sample SAMEA2042832) | human gut metagenome | biome: human gut; feature: human-associated habitat; material: faeces...
TTTTGCTCTTTCTTTTTCTATATATTTATGATATAGTATATAGTACCTTTTGGGCAAAAATTTAATATATTATATTAATTAAACTTTGGAGTTTAATTATTAAATTAGTAGGAGGATATGTTTCATATGGACATAAATGTCAGCAACGATTATAAAAATTTTCTAATTGAAATACCCTTGGATAAGGATTTCATCAACTGCTATCGTTATTTAGTGCGTAAATATGGAGAGGAATTTCAGCGACTCAATGGTTTACATAATGAAAACCTAAACTTCTCTAATTTTATAGATCATTTCACTGCGGACAATGAGACTAATGTAGCTAATGTAGTGTTGGATCAAAGTGCTAACAGCAATACAAGGGATGTACGTACACTTATAAGTGATATGACCAAACCGCATACTAAACTTTTAAGTTTGCATAAGATTTTTTATGAAATTAAAAAGAAGTATGGTCTTGCCATGGCACGTATATGGTTTGAAGGAGAATGGAATGGTCTTTATTATTTACACGACGCTCATAGTGCCAGTTTAATGCCATACTGTTTTGCATATGATCTTGACCAAATAGTAGAAAAGGGTCTTTACTTTATTAATAAGTTTAAGCCGCAAGCCCCGAAGCATTTAACAACGTTTAATGATCATGTACTAGAAACTATTTCTTGGTTATCCAATCGTAGTGCAGGTGCTGTGGGTCTGCCAAGCTATCTAATTTATTCTTTCTATTTCTGGAAGCGAGATACTGACAACGGATATTATCTCAAGAACCCCACATATTATGCCAAACAGTGTTTCCAAAAATTTATCTATGACCTAAATCAGCCCTATCTGCGAATTACAGAGTGTGCTTTTACTAACATTACTATTATGGATAGGGAGTATTTAATTTCCCTGTTTGGGGAACGTAAATACCCAGATGGAACCTACATTATAGATTATGTTGAGGAGCTCATGGACTATCAGAAGCTGTTTATGCAAACATTGTCTGAAGTACGAGAAGAAATGATGTTTACGTTCCCGGTAGTTACCTACTCCCTGCTATTCCAAAATGGTAAATTTGTGGACGAGGAATTTGCACGTTACTGCTGCAATCATAATATGAAATGGTGCGATGCTAACTTCTATGTAGGAAACGATGTGACCAGTCTAAGTTCTTGCTGCCGACTCATTAACGACTTTTCCAAGCTTGATAAGCTGAATGGATTTATGAATAGTATTGGTGGTACAAGCTTAAAGATAGGAAGCGTAAAAGTAAATACCATTAATTTAAGACGTATAGCACTACAGTCCAAAAACATTGACGGCAATCTGGATGAAAATTTATATTTAGCCAATCTGAGGGAAAGTGTGGAAACATGTATTAAGGTATTGGACGTGGTACGCAGTATTATTAAACGCAATATTGAAAAACACATCCTTCCAAACTACACCTCAGGCTTAATTGATATTAACAGGCAGTTTAATACCATTGGTATAAATGCAATGTATGAAACCCTTCAGGATTTCGGATATATTGAGGTAGACGAAACTGGTAACCATTATTACAGCGAGGATGCTATCCGATTCTCGACTAAAATATTGGATACTATCAATGAAATTAAGGATGCTCAGTCGTTTGATTATAGCATTAATGTAGAGGCTGTACCTGGGGAACGCTGTGCGGTAATATTACGTAAAAAGGATAACCTTTTATATCATCTTGAGGATGATGGAGCCTTAATGTATAGCAACCAGTGGATTCCATTGGTAGAAAAATGCACGCTTAATGAAAAGATAAAGCTGGGCTCCTTATTGGATAAAAAAGTAGGTGGTGGACAAATTGCTCACATTACCGTGGATGGAGATTTTGCTACCAGTGAACAGGCATGGGATATGCTAAATTATATTGCTAATCAAGGTGTGGTCTACTTTGCATATAACAAACGCATTTCGGTATGTGCAAACGAACATGCATTCATTGGTAAATCCTGTCCACATTGTGGGGGTAAAGCTGTGGACTATTTTACGCGCATTGTAGGATATTTGGTACCCACCAGTGCATATAGCAAGGAACGTAAAATGGAAGAGTCCCAAAGATACCTGTATAATTTAAATGACTCTCTTATATAAGCTGGAAATGGTATGATAAGATTACGTGGTATTAAAGACGAATGTTTTCAAGACTATCGAAAAACCAGCATGGTAATCATAACTTGCTTTTGTGATTGGAAATGTTGGGATAAGAAAGGTGAAAATATTTGTCAAAATAACAAGTTAATGGAGGAACCAATTCAGATCTTTGATCCAGAATATATTGTGAAAAGGTATCTGAATAATCCACTTACCCACGCATTAGTAATAGCCGGCCTTGAGCCACTGCTTCAACTGGATGAGATATTGGAGCTGGTAGTTACATTCCGAACCCATTGTAACGACGATGTGGTAATATACACCGGCTATGACATGTGCGAGATAGACTCTAATTTCTTGCAGAGTCTATCTGAGTATGAAAACATTTATTTAAAATGTGGTCGGTTTATACCTAATCAGCCCCCTCATTACGATGAAGTGTTAGGCATAAACTTGGCTTCAAATAATCAATATGGGTTAAAATTAGCGCCCTCATTAATTGAATCAGAAGGAGGAAATTATTAAATGTATCGGTTTGAAAAAGTCTCTTTGGAGCAGTGGTTAAAAGATGGCGGCAGATCGGAGTGTATACTAAACGAAATCAAACTACCACAACGTGCTACCAAATCATCCGCCGGATATGATTTTTACTCGCCTTGGGAGCTAAATCTAAGTGCAGGCGAATCCATAAAAATAGCTACTGGTATTAAAGCAAAAATACCAGAAAACTCAGTGCTTTTGCTATTTCCACGTAGCAGCTTAGGATTTAAATATTTCACTAGATTAGCCAACACCATAGGTGTGGTAGATGCCGATTATTATAACAACGAAGGCAATGAAGGTCATATATTCATTAAAATTCGTAATGAAGGTGAAAGCACATTACACATTAATGCGGGCGAAGCTTTTGCACAAGGAGTTATTATACCTTACTTGACTATGGATAATGACGATTCAAGCAACATTCGTAAGGGAGGCATTGGTAGTAGTGATAAAACTAATGAATAAGGCATATAACAATTATCTATTAAAACACAGACAAGGGGTCAAAGACTCATTTTCCATGGTACAAGCTAAATTAAGGGATTATCTAATTAGTGATTTAGGCTGCAATGAAAATAAGGTCAAACACATATTGTCTGAATTGTGGACACAATTAAACCACCACGATGACTCTAAATATAGCGATGCAGAGTATAATGCCTATAATGATTATTTTTATGGCAAGGAACGCACCCCTGAAATTAAACTTAATTTTAACATAGCCTGGAACCATCACCAAAAATGTAACCCTCATCATTGGCAGTATTGGATACTTATAACCGATAGTGGAAAAATTATGCCATTGCCAATGCCATTTAAGTATATTGTAGAAATGTTATGCGATTGGCACAGTTTCAGCAGGACGGACCCGCAATCCACGGCATATAATTGGTATACAGAAAATAGCAGTAACATGATGCTACATACGGACACCATTAGGATAATTAAGACACTAATTGTCTTATTTAAAGAGCCATTGTCAGTGACGTAAAAAATCTAAAATAAATGTTAAAATAACCCTTGAGTTATTCCGAAATATGTTATATAATATTAACATAGAAAAAGGAAAGGTAGGGTTAAAAAATGGAATTCAAGATCAATGAGGGCATGGTCATTAACAATCAGACTGGTGAGGTCGTCGCTCTGGACAATAAGGTAATAGAAAGCCTCTGTCAGGAGTATGCGCAATATCGGGTAATTAGAGACAGTGCCATTCAGGAAATGGACCAAATAGGCAACATTATCAAAGCCTACATGGGAACGAAAACCGAAATGACTACGGATTCACACAAAATTACCTACAAAGAAGTCACCAAAACCACTGTCAATAGCACTAAACTCAAAAAAGAATTGCCGGACGTTTACAGCCGTTACAGCAACACCACCGTTAGCAGGCCTCTCTACATTAGATAAAGGCCACAAACGGGAAAAAACACAAAATGGATTGGTCATAAGCACCAATCCATTTTTATTTTACTAAAAATTTCTTAAATAGCAACTTGAGTAATTATAGGTGAGGGTTATATAATAATATAATAAAGGTTACTATTATACATATAGGGGTGATCCTAATGATTAGGTTAAAAGAGTATTCGGAAATAGAGGATAAAACAGCACTAGACTTTGGTGAGGATGTGCGTAAAATGCATCAAAGCGAGGACTATAAAGACTACGTTGGATTTAATTTTGATGAACTAGTTTGGGATCCTGATCTTACGTGGGAATGGGTACCTAACAACCCAGAACAGGAGGCAGTATGGACCCGAGATGCATTTGGTTTGGATAAACTAGCTGACTATTCCATGAAGATTATTAATGAGTTGTGTCATACTGACCCTCAGTTGGTTATAAATAAGATTAAAGAAAATCAGGCCGTTATAGGCCAATACGATGACAACTGGTATGGTGTTGTGTATGATTTGTTAGAGGACCCAAAAGCTAAACAGACACAAGCTTACTTGGATTTAAAAGAGGACATTGATCAATATTTGCAAGATAATTTTACAGATATAGCAGATGCAAGGGAGAGACAATACGGGTTATATGATTAAATAAATAGCTTTGCTAATTTCCTTTCCTTTTAGGCGTTTGTCATAGTAAGGGATTCAAAGCATTAACACATTTGGTGCAAATCCAAACGGGATTCATGAGTTAGTGCGGGCTGGCTAAAATTTCCAGAGGGTAAGGCGTCTACTCAATCCTAAAATTTAACTTAACAAAAAAGACTTGATTTATTATCAAACATATTATATAATGTATATGTTGTTAAGGAATCAAGTTTTTAATTTACGACATAGTAAATAGATAAAACTGATCCTGGTATAATGAAAATGTAAGGACCTTAACAAATTAATATTTTACATGCTCAAGTGGTGGAAGTGGCAGACACAACAGACTTAAAATCTGTCGGGGTAAACCGTGCGGGTTCAAGTCCCGCCTTGAGCACCATTTGGGGGCATTATTAACACCTATCCTTTCCTATTTGTTCCCCCTCAACAATCGTTAGTAATGCCCCTTATATTTTACGACCCGTTAGCTCAGTTGGTAGAGCACTTGACTTTTAATCAAGGTGTCCGGAGTTCGAATCTCCGACGGGTCACCAGTTTCTGCAATATATAATGCGGGCGTGGCGCAATTGGCCGACGCGCTGGATTTAGGTTCCAGTACCGAAAGGTGTATGAGTTCAAATCTCATCGCCCGCACCAGTTAAGTATTAACGTCGCCCCCACTTGCGGGGAGCGTGGATTGAAAAAGCATAAACAAAAATATTGAGGTATGGCCAAGTTGGTAAAGGCACAAGACTTTGACTCTTGTATCCCTGGTTCGAGTCCAGGTACCTCAGCCAACAGCGAGGTGCAAATGCCTATATAAGTAGCACAGCATATGTTATGGGGTATGTTAACATAGGGTTTGTGGTTATCCCATTACTATATTCCGTCAGACTTCCCAGCGTTCAGCAGCGGTTATGGTAGTTCAAAACCACATTTTCGCCCTTTCAAAACAGAATAGGTATAAGATAACATGCGGCTGTGGTGGAACGGCATACACTGCGGACTTAAAATCCGCCGGCGAAAGCTTGCGAGTTCAAATCTCGCCAGCCGTACCAATGATAATATTATGGACACATAGACGTACCTTAACAATTAAATAAGTGCTTGGTGCCTGAAAGTTTGGTGTTAAATTCTTTTTAGGAACGTGACAAAAATGTAGGGACCGGTTACTGGTAAGTGTAACTTATCTGGTTGAATAAACTGGTGATATGGAAGGAATGGAAAATGGATCCCTAATGGCGGTGGTATTACCCACAGATGATTGAAACTACAATGTTTGTTAACTTGCAAGTCAGTTTAAGTTGAGGTATTCATTTAGCTATTTTCTGGGAAACCATTTTCGGCCATATCCTGGTAACTCCGTCGATAATGGTTAGAGCGATCGCATTTGCCAACGACATTAGCCGTCGGAAATACCCTTAATGTGGGGTAATAATTAGGGGTCCTTATAGAAAAGGTCCCCATTGTAAAATCGGATGGACCATAATAATAATTCCTCATTTTTGAAAATCACCCTAAAAGAAGGAAGTAGGTAGTAAGTGAACGTGCTATAAAGAATGGTTCTACCAATTAAGATAAATTTTGAAGTATTTCGGGGTGTAGCGCAGTTTGGTAGCGCATCTGGTTTGGGACCAGAGGGTCGCAGGTTCAAATCCTGTCACCCCGACCATTACCCGCACGGATGGCCAATGTCCAATCGACGGATTTTTCCCCTTATATTACAAGGGTTCGGTGCGGTATACAAATGAATATGGGCCTCAGAATATGTGGTAGACATTTCATGTATTCAACGGTGAAAGAAATTTCTCATTGTCAAGTCCGTTAAGCTTGGCTATACTTTATTATATATGAATATTCCTCCTTAGCTCAGTCGGTAGAGCATGCGGCTGTTAACCGCAGTGCCGTTGGTTCAAGTCCAACAGGGGGAGCCAATAAGTTGTCTGTACAGCAACCACGTAGTGTAGTTTATGACACCGGTCAGGGTACGGAGAAAGCAAACAGCCTCTTTGCACTAGCAAATGCGCAAAAGTTTGAGAAATTCCTGGCAAATTACGAAATAGGTACAGCAATGAATGCTATGATGTACCTATTTTTTTTATGATTTGTTTGCTTGAATTCTTCTTAAACATATTATATAATATTAGTGTAGTAAGGAGGTTGAGCTAATGAGTAGTATTTATTATGTATTAATAATTATAGCATTTATAATTTCTCCCCTCGTTATAGGTGCTATACTAAGACATGGGCTAAATAAAGCCTTTATTCAAGGCACCGAAAGCAATTCCAAAAACATGGAAGCCGGTGCTCTTTTAGCACGTCGTTTATTTTTGCAAGGTAATAAAATAGAACTTATCGTGGAACCAGATTTATCCAATGGCGCATCTTATTATATGCCTATGGAAAATACTATTCATATAGGTAAAGTGGTGGATACGAGTAAATGCATGGCTGCGATAGCCGAATGTTATCATGAACTTGGACATGCAGATATTCAAAATGAGATGAATGCAAAACAGTCAATGGCGTTCTATCAGGGTATTATAAATCGCAGGAGAGCCATTCCCCTGCTAAGCTTACTGGGTTGGGCGAGTGCCCTAATGGGATCATTGTTCATACAGTCTAATTCTGATATGGGATGCTGTCTTCTTATAATTGGGATCACATTTATTGCTTGTGTGCTTCATATGCAAAATAAGCAAGTGAAAAATGAGCGCGAAGCCTCGGACCGGGCGATTCAACATTTAATATCTGAGGGTTTTACAAATTCCGAAATACAGGAAGCGCAAAGTTTTTTGGATACTGCACTTAATACCTATAAACTGGAAATGTATAGTAATGCTGTAAAATATATAGTAATTGTACTACTTCTTTTCTGCTATAGTTTGGCCAGAAACGGATCAGATAATAAGGAACAAAAAGTTTAAAAGAAATGTTAAAATAACCCTTGAGTTATTCCGAAATATGTTATATAATATTAACATAGAAAAAGGAAAGGAAGACAAATATATGACACGTACAGCGACTTGGAACAATCTTGGCAGCAATGTAAGAGGTAGCAGGACTATTGAAGAGGTACTCCAGAGGAGTGGTTTGGATTATACGGTAAACAAGGGACCCATTTCCTACAGTGCCAATATAGGTGGCCAAGATATTCAATTTCCTATTACGGACAAGGAAGTAACCTATCGTATAGACACCGGTGCTAATCTTGGTATAGTAGGTACGAACTACAAGGTAGTTCAAAACAGGGACGCTTTCGACTTCGTTAACAGCATTGATGCGGATATGGAATTTATCAAGGCTGGTCAGGCAAGGAACGGAGCGGTTTGGATCATAGCTCAATTCCCCGAAATGAACGTCTTGGGCGACAACATTAGGCCCCATTTCATATTCCAGAATGGACACAACGGCGTGGTTAGTCTTAAAGCTACCATTTGTATGCTCCGTCTGGTTTGCCAGAATCAGTTCAATGCCACCTTTAAGGGGGCTTCCAATTACATTAACCTCAGACATTGCGGGGATATGGATGCTAAGCTGGAAATGGCTAAGGAAACCGTTAACACTATGGTAAAGTACCTCAAGGCATACAAAGGAACAGCTGAGGAAATGGCAAACAAGCGTATTGACAACACCACGCTTCAAACAATCCTGTCTAAAATGATTGCAGACGAAAAGGAAGTCGAACCTGATTCATTGGCCGCAGAGAGGTTGAATTATTTCCACCAGGCTTATAATTCCGACGACAATGCCAATTTTAAGGGTACGGCATGGGGGGTTATGAACGCCTACACCGATTTCCTTACACATATGCCCAATGGTCGTAAAACCAACAGCCTGGACGACACCCGCTTCATTCAGGTAAGTTTGGAAAATCGGGCAATGAATAAAATGATGACGCTGCTCAATCAGGTAGTATAAATAGTTTAGATTAAACTAACAGGGCTGGTAAATCAATTATACCAGCCCTGGTATAATGTATTATATAAATAATAGTGGTGAGGTAGTATGAAGTATTATTATCAAAGTGGCATTATTAAAATGGAGGATATACGAATTCGTTTAGAAGCTTACCTTGACCATTATAAGTATGCTATGCTGCATTTACCAAAATCGTCGCAAACGTACTCACATTGTCAAAAGGAATATAATGCCATAACCGAACTGTTATCCAAACCTGAGGTATTACAAATTTACGTTGAAACTTGGAATAAAGCCATTGAGGGGCTTTATAACATCAAAGCTGCGGTTTCAGATTATGGTCCAAGTATCTCCTCATTATTTAATTTGGAATATCTTGCCAATAATGATGATTTATTTATTCAACAATTAAGTAATGCACAAGATGAAACTATTTATCCTGATATAACTGAAAAGGAAGAATCTATTAATGAAGACTAAGCGGCAGCGAGATAAAAGACGTCATATTGTAAAAAGAATTATCCTAACCCTATTAGTGATAATTAATCTACTACTAATTACTTCCTTAATAGCTCATGAAATTAATGCTGATTCTCATAATCACTTATACAGGATAAATGTTCCTTCTCCCAGAACAAGTCCAAATATTGCTATAAGTCCTACTCCTTCACCTACGCCTAAATCTACTCCTTCACCCAGTCCTACCTCAATGAATATTTCGCATAAACCAGGGTACATAACACATAGTGGAGTAAATGTAAGACAGGCCGCTAACATACAGTCTGATATTATAACTACATTGGACATGGGCACTAGAGTGGAAATTATTGAAGCAGATAAGGAATGGACTAAATGCTGGTACAATGAAAAAATAGTCTATGTGGCTAATAAGTTCATTACGGAGGATAAACCAAAACCCACACCCACCCCAACACCACGTTATGGTAAATGGACCCGTGAAGATTATTTATTGTTATCTACCTTAATATATTGTGAAGCCTCCAGACAAGGTGGTTTACCTGAAGCAGTGGCTGTAGGTTGGGTAGTGCGTAATAGATTGGAGGATGTGGAAGAATGGGGGGATGAAACTTGGTATGATGTAATTAGTCGTGGCAATGGAAAGCAATTTACAGTTTTTAGCAAAAATAAGAAATCTAAATTTCAAAGGACCCTAAAAGAAATATCCCAGACTAAAAACCCGCAAATGAAAATAGCCAAGCGCGCTGCCAGATTTGTAATGCAGGACAGGGAAACTCATAAAATACCGAAAGAGATTCAATTTTTCTGCTCCACTACTTATTACAATAGCGTAAAAAAGAGTAATGGTAATTGGGGAAAGCATAAATTTTACAAACAGATAGGCAAAACCGCTTTTTTCTATAAGTAATGATTAACACGAGGTAATAATATATGAGTAGTTTAGATTTTTCTGATCCCGAAATAAAGGCTAAGCATCGTGCTTTTGTGAACTATTTATATGAAAAGTACTATGGTCGAAATGCAATTAATGATAATGAAAGCGAAGTGGAATTACCACGTAAGATTAAAAAGCGTGAGGTTAAAAAGCGCGAAGTTAAGAAGCCTGAAGTTAAGAAGCCGGAGGTAAAAAATAAAAATAATGAAAAACCCTTACCCAAACTAAACAATATTAATCCTCCTAAAAAGCGTGGTAGACCACGCAAGATAGAAAACAATGGTACTAAAACAGGATTACTAAACCGAGGATTGCTCAAAGGAGTTAAAGGAGTAAAATAAATGTTCAATTTTCTTAAGTCAACCGGTGATTATTATGAGGATAGGCATCTACTCTATTTGTTAATGCGCTACAATGATAACTATGAACCAAAACAGTTAAGAATTGTTAATAATGAATTGGAATCCAACACTCTAACAAGTCGCGTTGAGGTATTACGTTGTTCTCTCAGCGAGGAGACCCTGTATCCATTTTTAGGTGGCAATTCCAATTGTTTTATTTTGTGTATCCCTGGGCCTGAAAAGGTATATAATTTCCGAGGCATTGAAAAGCAGTTAAATGTCCGTGACGACTATTTATATGTATCCGTAAATAGAATTCTGGGCACCGTAATTGTGCATTGGGACAATGCATATTATCAGGATTCCAAAATAAATGCTATGGAGTTAAATGGTATGCAGTGGGTACATTATAAGGTACCTTTCGACAATACCACGGGTGAAGATATTAAAGGCGCTGAAAATGGACGAACCCTAAATTTGGAAATGTATGATTCAGACTATTCAGATTAACCTTAATTACCTTGTAAAATAACTAATAAACGGTTATAATAATATTAAAATTAGGTTATTTTCAACCCACTCCCTTAGATAAGGAGGTCATATATAATGGCTAAAATAACGCTAACGCCTGAACATTTGATAATTAAGGATTCCAACGAGAAGGAATACTATCCCAAAGTAGATATTGAAAATCTATTTGAGATTACGGATCATAATACTACAAGGGCTTTAGTTCCTAAAAAATTTGAATTAGGATTTGATGCACAATCAAACACTGCCTACTTATCACGTACGGTAAATATGTTGGACCCAGGTTATAGGGATGAATTCTCCCAGACCGATTTTATCCCATTTCTGGGGTATTTTACCAATAATACCAATAACACAATTACTATTCCCGCTTCTAGTGCAGCTACAACTTTAAATCGACTCCAGATTGAATACCACATTAAGAATGACAGTGACGGAAGCATGACTTTGTCAAACATACCAGCATTCGTGAGAATGCCTTGTAAAACCATGCTCTGCCATAAATATAGCACCACCTTATTCATTATGGCATTCAATAATGGCTTTGAACTTTATCCCATAAATACAATTCCCAACGATGGTCCGGGGCAAGATTATAATACATTGGGATTATATCAACTACGTATAAATAGTTTTGGTATTATTACACAGGCACAACCAGTAAGTAATCCGGCGAGTTTAATTCCTAATGCATCCACCGACCAGGCGGGTCTAATGTCCGCAGAGGACAAGAACAAATTGGATACCTTTAATACTGGTACATTAGTTACCCTGGAAGTCTGGGATTAAATATTTCACAATAAAAATAGGAGGTTGATTTATAATATGGCTAATAATATTAAAGTAGTTTATACCTTTGAGGATAATTCCCAGGAAACCATTACCCTATTCGAAGGCGTTGGTTGTTTTCATATAAAAACCTTAAATGGAGCTACCTATTATAGTGCTAGTTACCGTTGTAAGCCCAATGACTGGGCAGAGTATGCTCATCTATATCAGGGTGAATTAAAGCGTATATCTGATTTGGGTAAAAAGGTAAAGAAAATTACAGTCAATTATTTTGAAAAGGAAGATGGCACCTTTGAATTAACCAACGAATTTGAATTCACCAAATCATTACCTATTTACTACGATTTTAGCAATACTACTGTCTCGGACAATACCTGTGCTCTATTCATTGAGGATATTTATGTCGTGGCCATTCAGTAATACATGGAAATGAGGGGATAGTTATGGCATTAACCCGTTATACAATTGTATTAGCTTCAGATATAGGCAGTGAACCTAACGACCTTGATAGTGGCAGCTTATTTAGTCGCATTAATAAGGTGCGTAGTAATCATGCCTTAGCCGCCCAACAAGCTGGTAACGCTGAGGCCTATCATAATTTAGCTACGCCATATAACACCAGTCAGGTACAAAAGTCTCAAAGTTTGAATCCTGGCTTTATATCCGTACTAAAGTCCATGTTTACGGACCTAAAGGATAAATCCCCATATATTAGTACGGATTATGGTACAGCTATAAATGTGCCTTCGCGTGGCAGTTATGTAAGCTTTGAGGATATTGATAAATGCAATACGGCACTGACCAATTTGGAATCCGTAGTAGCTACCAATAACGCATATTATGCTTCAGGCTTTAATGCCGGTAACTACGGCTTTAATGGTGGCTTTAACAGTGGTAATTATGGTTTTAACAGCAGTTTTAATTCTGGTAATTACGGGTTTAATAGTAGCTTTAATGGCGCTCATGATGGTGCTCATAACGGCACCAATTTCTGTGGTGCCTTCAATCCTTCTCATTCAGGATGGTGTCGTAGCCAAGGTTTTAGATAATTATGCCTAAAAATTTAAGTGAGGTAATAAAAATAAAATGATTCAAAAGTACACTTCTGAGATTAATCACTTAGCAATTATTGGTAGTGGAACGTGTAATCTTAGTTGTAAATATTGTTTTTTGTGTGGATTAAAGAACCATAAAACCTTTGATAATGAAATTATTCAAGCGGTAAAAGATGGTTCTTATTTAAAAACCTTTCAGCACGTATTAAATAGATTGCAGGTACCTTATTATAAGATTTACAATTTTACCATGTGGGGTGGCGAGTGCACCTTACACTCTGATCTTTGGGCCGAACATATACATGAATGGTTGGATGCGTTTCCTAATGTCCGAAATGTATCCTTTGTAAGTAATGGTATGTTTAAGATAGACGATGTGGCGGATTGGTATGGTGCAATTAATAATTGGGCCTTAAATAACAATACTTATATACATATTATGATGCAGATCTCTATTGATGGTAGTGATGAATATAACAAGGATCGTGGCATTAAATCCGAAGTTATATTTAATAACGTTACTGGGCTAGAAAATACCATTAGTCAGCGTGGGTATAATAATATTAAAATTGCATTCAAATATAAATCCACTCTACCAATAGATACTTACAATCGTATCTGTGAAACCAAAGATAGCTGTGAATCCTATTACGAATGGTGGCACAATTTTATAAGACAGACCCTAAATAGTTTTAAGGGTTGGCAGACGGATCGAGAAGTTCTTAACACTCCTATACTAACCAGCTTATATGACTATACACAGCAGCAGGGAATTAACTTAACCAAATCTTTAAGGACTCAGGATTCCCTGGACTGGGAGGGGCTGCGGATTAAATATGGTTTTAATAGAACTCTTCAAAATGATTTTTCCCTCATGCAGGGGCTTATAACCAGCTATCCTGCTGCTAATAAATTAAAATCTACTGGATTCTGCTCTCAGTATTTACATGAGATTATGGTGCGACCCGATGGTATAATGGTGGGATGCTTGGTAGGACTTTATAACGATAAAGACGAATATCGACAATATGCCCTGGAACATGATATAGAGGAATATGAAAATTGTCTTAGGGTGCCTAATCGATACTTTTTGGATTTCTACAAGGACAGTGACGAATCTATTGAGTCATTTTATAAAATGTTTACTCACTTTACAGAATCCTATAAAACATTAGCTGCAGCTAATATAGCACTAATTTATGAATTAGCTTATTGTGGTCAGGTCGACAAATCATACTTACACGATTCCGCAAAATTAATTAGACATGCTTGTGTATTAACGGGTAGAACACAATGCTGCTACAACTCTCTACGCAAAACGGGCTCCCCATTTGTGTCTACTTTAGGCATGGCCAGACTTATGTGTAATGGTGCGTTTGATTACATAGATTACATTACAGCTGGTAAATCTATATAATTTCGTAGTTAAAAGTTTTATTAAGGAGGAGTTAATAGTAATTATATGAAATTCATTGAATTAAACGCTAAAACAGAAACCGATAAAGTCCTGAAGTCTTTCATTAACCGCTATTTTGCTTCTACTAAGGTGGATGCTCAAAGGTCTGGCACCAGTAGGGCTATGATAGAGTTGTTTTTAAAAGCCTCCTGTGGTTCTAACTGCAGCTATTGTTATCTTCATAACCATCGTAATGAACTTTATCCAATGGAGTTGGAAAATGATGAACTTATACTAAGTAATCTATCGGCTTTTTTGGATATGTATATCGAAAATAAATGGTGCAATAACTTTGAAATATTCTCTGGTAGAATATTCGATAAACCATTTGGACTAAAGGTATTTGAATTAATCTATAATAAATTTAGGGACAGCCAATATAAACCGTCTGAGATAATCATACCAGACGATATGCAGTTTATCTTAGATTCCGATCAGACCACCAAAATAGAAAGATATCTAGAGCAGTTTAAAGATATTGGAATTTATGTATATTTTTCGGCATCCGTGGACGGAAAACCATTGGACTACGAACGTTTTGGTAATCGCGTAGAGGAGTTTTATTATCGTCTTAAAGATTTCTGTCTTAAACACAACTTCTGCTATCATCCCATGGTATCTGCACATGTCATAGATAAATGGATTGACAACTTTGATTGGTGGTACAATTATGTCGATGGGGATTTAGATAAAATAATGTTTCTTCAGGTGCGTAATGGAGATTGGACTGAGGCCAGGGTAAAATCCTACTTAAAATTACTTAATCATGTATACGATGTAATCTATGATCATTACAAAAACAAAGATGATTTTTTTGCTGAAATGGCAGGATTAAAGCCATACAATGGTGAAGGTCCGGAGGTATTTAGGTTAAATAAACTTATAGAACTAAAACCCGTAAGGAAAAGTAATAAATTAAGCTGCGCATTGCAAAATTCTATGGTAGTAAGAATGGCGGATTTGGCTATTGTGCCCTGTCATCGTACTGGTTATAAACAATTTACAGCCGGATTTTTTATAAAGGAAAACAATGAAATTGTTGGTATTAAAGCCAATAATGCCCCACTAATGATAGCTATACAAAATCTTACCCTAGAAAATATGTTAAAATGCAACACTTGTAGTATTAATAAATATTGCATGGGGCCTTGTCTGGGTGCCAATTTTGAGTATACGCAGGAATTGTTTTATGCCCCGGATGATGTATGTTTTTTATTCAAGTGCGGTATATTATTTACCCTATATAAATTAAATCTTTCTGGTGGTATAAAGTATTTATTGGAAAACTATCGCACTGAAACTCTGGAATTGTATGGGGCATTATTTAGTTATATGTCTCATATTCAAAAAGAATCAACTAAGGGCGTAGGTAAAGTTGTATTAGATACCATGAAAGAATTAGGATTAGAACTGCCAAAAAAGATGGAGGATTAAAGTAATGGACACACAATCAAAAAGTCTGTTAATGAAGAGTATAAATAGTTTGGCAAGACGGTATAATGAATTTGGGGGACTAGATGTAGAAGAAGTAATGTCGATATATGACTGTATTCTTAAATATGGTTCGGACAATGAATTGCTTACTCAATTTAATCAGTTGGCACAGGAAATAGCTGGGGAATATAATCGAAAAAAACTTATAGAATGTCAATTAGTGCGTGAATACTTCATACGTCCCGAATCTTAAAAAATATTAATAAAAGCTGTAGGAGGTCTTTTTAGCACATGATAAATTTTAATTTCCCGGATTTTATTGAGGGTTATTCTATTTATCAAACTTATTTTCATCATAGGGATAAAAATAGAATAATGTTTTACGAAGACAGCTGTATATCCTCTATATACGGCACCTTTCCTAATTGTGTATGGAATGGGGGCAGTTGTTATATAGGGGGCCCCACATACAGCTATAGTTACATGAAAAACAAAATAGAGTCCTTTAACGAAAAGGGTATTGCTATTAGAATTATAGCTACCAACCCACTCATTGAAGCACACCACCTACATGACACCTATGCCAATTTGATTATGGATGCGGCGAATAATGGTTTTAATGAGGTGGTTGTTTGTTCTTCACTTCTAGAAGATTATCTTAGGGACAAATATCCCAATTTTAAGTATGTTAAAAGTATATTGGCATCCTACGAGGAAAATAAATCCATTAATTTGGACGACAAATATTATATGTCCTGTATGATGCGAGCTGCTAATAATAATTGGAACTATTTGGATAAGATACCTCCCGAAAAACGACATATGGTAGAATTTCTATGCACGGACCCTTGTCCGGATAATTGCCCACGTATTAAAACTCATTATCATCAAATGGCTGAAATACAATTGACGCTTGGTAAAGATGGAAACCTGGCTAACTATTGTAGTATGAGTCAGCTTCAGAGGGGCGAGTTGAAAAATAATTATACACATAGTCTTAAATCTTACATTAATAGAGAGCAAATTATTAAGGATTATGTACCAAGGGGCTTTACCAATTTTAAGATTTCTGGTAGATTTAATGTAGGTACCATAGCAGTATCGGTGGCCGAATATTTAGTTAAGCCAGAATACCAAAGCGATTGGTACGAGAGTTATATTAATGAATTATCGCGGAGAGGCTTCTCTGGATGGGTAAAGGTATTGGAGGATTTATAATGAATTCAAAATATAAGCAAATTCTAACTATTGATTGTGATTTCTTTATGAAGCCCTGTATTCAATTATATAACGATTTGATAGGTTCCTTACCCATTCATAATCATGACGCCCAATGGCATAATATATTTGAAAAGTTAAACTGCGAAGCTTTTATGAGTCACGATGCTGATAATTTAAGTTTTATGTTAGAAACAATTAAAGGCTTGAAGTGCCCCATTTATGTAGGCCTGGATCATCATTCTATTCTAAGAGCGATGGATTTAGTTTATCGTAAGGACAATACCTTCTCGGGGCCGTTCGATATTGTAAATATTGACCATCACCACGATATTGCTTATAATTCAGAGCAGATTAGGGATTTGGAATTATTCTCCTTTGTAAGTTGTGGTAGTTGGGTAGGATTTTTGGAAAAACAAAAATTACTCCATAATTACTATTGGGTGGCAAATGAAAATTCTAAACCTTTTAATTTTAATCTACCCATATTTCCACCATATAGGGAAAATGCAGTATTTGTAATTAATAAGAAAGATTTCAAACACGACCCTGAAAATTATAGCCTTTGCTATATCTCTTCTTCTTTGGATTTTATACCTCCTCAGGAAAAAGAGACTTACTTTACATTTCTGCGTGCATTAATTGCACGGTATAATGATAAGATTTCATGGATCTACGATTCTTACGACAATCATTTTAAAATGAAGATGATATTGGATGGATTAAATAAGGATAAAAAAGCGACTTATGAAATAGCAACAGAACATATTTAAGAATGGAGTAGTGTAATGAGATATTATTATGAAGTTCATGTTAATGTACCAGACTGGAAGCTTTATAAATTTCAATTCGAGTATGAAGGATCTGCGCCTTTGATTCGTCGCGAGGAAATTATTGAGGAGGTTATTAATAAAGGCTTGTTGAATTTACGTAGTCATCTACCATATATCACAGTAGCAAAGCCTATACCTAAAGAACAGTTTCTCCCAGATGATGAACTTTATTTTAAAACCACTATGACTCCAGAACAATATAATTATCATTTTCGTCAAAAACCACAATCCGGGGAGTGCTTTATAGAAAGTCGTCACTCATATAAAAAGCCAAAGAAAATATACGCTAAAGCCGAAACTAGAAATGAACAATAAATTATAAGATAGGAAGATTTAAACAATGATTAAATTAAACGAAGTGCAGTGCAATGAATTTATGAAGCTTGCTATTGAAGAGGCCTATGAGGGCATTACTTCAAATAGTGGTGGTCCATTTGGGGCTGTGGTAGTGGATATTGGGGGAAGTGAACCAATAGTGGTTGGGAGTAGTCATAATATGGTATTGCTTAATCACGATGCTACAGCCCATGGTGAAATACAGGCTATACGAGTGGCTGGTAACAATTTGAATACACATGATTTATCCAATTGTGTGCTGTTTAGTACAGCTTTTCCTTGCCCTATGTGCCTATCGGCAATCAAATGGGCTAATATTGGAAAAGTTTATTATGGGTGTACTAAAGAGGACACAGATGCTATTGGATTCCGCGATGACATATTTTATAATTTTGTAAATCTGGATAAAGTGGATTTGGATATGGAACAAATTTGTATAAATGAATGTCAAGAGTTGTTTAGGGCATATTCTAATTTAAATCGTGAAAGGTATTAATATAGGGGCAGCTCGTAAAGGGCTGCCTTTTTCTTTTGTAATATATTTGTTAAATGTAGATAAAAAGACTTGAATTCCTATTAAACATATTATATAATATTTACATAATAGGAAAGAGAGGTAATTAACATGACGGAGATTCGTACCTTTAAAAATAAGAACGCATTCTTGTCCAACTTTTATCCGGTATTTGTATACTACGAAGGAATGAGGTTCCCCTCGGTTGAACATGCGTTTCAAGCCGCAAAAACCAATGATTTGGAAACCAGAAAACTATTTATGATAGCACCGACTGCGAAAGAGGCAAAAAGATTTGGGCGGCAGGTTAAACTTCGCAAGGATTGGGATTCGGTTAAAGTAAATGTAATGGAAATGTTGCTCAGACAGAAATTTGCCCGTCCCGCGCTTAGGGAGCAGCTGCTTAATACTAAAGACAGCATGCTCATAGAAGGCAACAATCATGGGGATACCTTCTGGGGGGTATGTAAAGGGGCCGGTGAAAACTATCTTGGCCGGCTGCTGATGAAGATAAGGCAGGAAATTAACGAAGAAGAAAGTAAGGTGAATTAAAAATGATAGCCATAAAAGAAGCAAAACAAGTAGGCAATGTATCCTATATGGTAGGGGATCTAGAAGTGTTGTGTAATATAATAGCAACCAAAGAGATATGGACCTCTCAGCCAGAATATAATGCAAAGCAGCATAAAAATATGCCTTTTGTATCTCTGGCCAGGGATATGGTTGCTGCCACACTTCGTAATCCAAAACGTTGGAAATATGGTATAATACTGGATGGAAATAAATTGTCCAATAAATATTCCATCGAACCTTTTTCTTATGCAGGCATGGCTGTAAACAAAGGGGATAAGTTTAAGGTAAAGATACTAACGCATTACGATGATAATACCTACGCGCTAACCATGGTAAACTGGCCCACCATTACTATAAGTCAAAAGCTGTTCCAAATTCTGGAGGATTACATTTTAAATATGCCTCAGGATAAAAAGGAGCAGAAAAGGCTTGAAATTAAAGATGGTGGTCATAGAAAGGTTAATGGTCACAAAATAGTAAAGCAGTATCTATTCAACGTGCCCAGCGGAGGATTTGTTATTAATGCTAACAGTCTGCCGGCCGAATATCAGTCGCTGTTGATTAAGCATGAAAAAGTAAATGAAACCGAGGAGCGTATATGGACCAATGCTTCCAAAATTGATATATCAGGCAGCATCGTTGGTGTAATTCTGCCAAAAGAGGTAAAGGTTGAATTTGAATCTATGAAGGCGGGTAATGTTAATGAAGATGACCCGCTTCAAACACTAAAGAATGAAATATCCAAAGTGGATAAGGACTACATAGTAAAATACTATTAAAATAAAAGGCGGCTAATATACATGAATACCGAATTACAGAATATAAAAGCAATTATCGATAAGGAGGCTAAAAGACAATGTAATAATATCGAATTAATAGCCTCCGAAAATTTTGTTAGCCAGGACGTATTGGACGCTCTTGGCTCGTGTTTAACCAATAAATATGCGGAGGGGTATCCCGCAAGTCAGGGCGTTGGGCAAAAAGGTCGCTATTATGGTGGTTGTCAATATATGGATGAAATTGAGAATAAGTGCCGTAATTTATGGCAGCAGGTATTCAATACTGACTATCATGTAAATGTACAGCCTCATAGTGGTACTAATGCTAATTTGGAGGCTTATGGGGCTTTGTTAAACCCAGGGGATACAATTTTATCAATGTCTTTGGCCGATGGTGGACATTTATCACATGGGCATAAAATTAACTTTAGTGGTAAATTATATCATTTTATTCATTATGGGTTAAAGACTGATGGCTATATTGATTATGAACAAATTGAAAATCTATGTATAGAATACCCAGACATTAAAATGATAGTGGCCGGTGCATCAGCATATAGTAGAGAGATAGATTTTAAAACTATCTCTCAAATTTGTAAAAAATACAATAAACTATTCATGGTAGACATGGCTCACATTGCAGGATTAATTGCTGCTGGAATACATCAATCCCCCTTTGGTTTAGCTGATATAATTACAACCACCACACATAAAACATTACGTGGTCCACGTGGGGGCCTAATATTCTGTAAACCAGAATACGCCGCGAAGGTGGATAGAGCAGTATTTCCAGGTATGCAAGGTGGTCCATTAATGAATGTTATTGCAGCTAAGGCCATATGTGCGGCCGAAGCCCTTACTTCGGATTATAAAAGTTATATAAAGCGAGTAGTTATAAATAGTATGGTTATGGCTAACACATTTAAAGACTTGGGCTATAATATTGTTAGCAATGGTACCGATAATCATCTGTTTTTAATTGACTTCAGTAAAAGCCACCCCAATATAACGGGGCTACAAGTACAAGAATTATTGGATAAATATAACATTACTGTAAACAAAAACTGTGTGCCAAATGAAACTCATTCTGCAAAAGAAACCAGTGGTATTCGTATTGGTACTGCGGCTATGACAACAAAGGGCTGGTTTCCTAAAGATTTTATTAACTGCACCTATCGAATCGATGAGCTGATAAAATCAATTTGTACTTCACTGTAAAATAATTCTTGATTTCCTACTTAACATATTATATAATATTAATGTAGTAAAGGGAAAGGAAAAGGATTAAGGAAATGCAAAGGACGAAATACAGGTTAAATGTAAAGAAGTTTATAGCAGCCATGTTGACAATATTGGGTTCGCTTATGTGCATATATATGGCGATATGCTATATGGACATTGTTGTTAACAATTTGGGTACCCCTGCTACCGGGGACTGGAATTTGCTTGTAAAATTCATTCAGTATTGTTGTTAAGGAGGGGACAGTGCCATGATACAGGAAATTACTACTACTTTAACGCGCTTATCCCCTTGTTGGGTTTGTAAAAATTATAAGCAAGAATCGTCTCGCCGATGTAAATGGCAAAAATCAGAAATGGTAACTTCATGTACGCATTATAGAGCTACACGGATTATCCATTACTCCACGCTTTGCGTTAATCCCATAATCAACGAGCTTAAAAGAGGTTTCATGTATCCTGTCACCCACAATGCTATATGGTTTAATGCTGAGACTTCAACATGGTGGGTGGTAGCTCGTTACTTTAACACCCTAAAACCCACCATTAAAATATTTACCGCCCGTGATAAAACGGCCCTCATGAATGAAATAAGAGGTTCCTTAAAATCTAAATAACGTAAATCTTAATGCTATAATACGAAAGGAGTTAACGGTCTAAATGAGATTCAAACCAATTACAGTTAGAAATGTTTTAATTATGTTCGCTATACTACTATTAGTTAGTGGACTGCTGTTTAATTTGGAGGGATTAATACCAAAGCTTAGTCATGAAGCCGTGTGGCTTATATTTATATTTATGGCTGCACTGATACTTTGGCTATTCGTTGCCATAGATTGGACCAGTATACTAATATTATTTGCATTAGCTCTTTTACCCAGCACCAATATAAGTGGGGTAATGGCATCCTCTTTAGGCAATAATACCATTGCTTTTCTAATTTTTAGTATGATATTAACCTACAGTCTTTCTAGTAGCGGGTTTCTTAAACGGGTGGCCTATAAATTTATTTACAGTAAATTTGCTGGCAAAGGTTCATGGCAATTTATACTAATGTACCTACTCTCTATACTAATAATAGGTAGTTTTATTGCTCCCACTGTACTATTTATATTGTTTTATACCTTGCTACAAGAAATATATGCGGAGCTTAATATTAACAAAGGGGATAAATTCGCCAAAATTCTCATGATAGGCACTGCCATTGTAACTTCCATATCCTGTGCTATGACCCCGATAGCACATACCTTTCCGCTTATGGCATTAGGGTTCTATGCCAATGATACTGGAATAAATATTAGTTACATTGACTATTTAAAGTATGGTATACCTTTGGGTATACTACTTTTTGGTATTTTTATGGGGGTAGTATATATCGCATTTAGAAAATATAGTCAAAGTTTCCCTACACTGAACTTACAAAAAAGGGAACTGGGGCCTATTACACCCAAAGAACTTATATCACTTGGGGTATTTGCACTGGTGATTATAGCTTGGCTACTTATGGGTATAATTCCTAAACAGCTACCAGGACTTAATGCTTTGACTACTACAGGACCCGCTATGCTGGGCATTGCACTACTTTGTATAATACAAACCAAAACTAATCGGGGTCATGAACCAGTATTAAACTTTAAAGAGGCTATAAACCACGGTGTTAGCTGGCCGAGTATAATGCTATGTGCTTGTACCTTAGCTCTTGGTAAATATATTACCTCCTCGGATATAGGCATTACAGCTGCAATTACAGGCGTCATACAGCCGCTATTTAAGAATGTAAGCCCTAATATAATTGTTCTATTAATAGCTTCGTTGTCTATTATATTAACCAATATTATGAGTAATATAGTAACCACTACCGTAGTATACAATTTGGTAATGCCAATTATATTTACAATGATAGCTGCTGGTACCCAGCTTAATGCCGAAATATATACCATTATGATAGGCATGGGTGCCTCTTTAGCATTTGCCACGCCCCCAGCTATAGCACATATAGCCATAGCTTCAGGTTCGGGCTGGGCAACCCCAAAGGATATGCTAAAGTTTGGTACTATTATGTCAATTATTTCTATATTGGTAATGTACATTATATTTACACTGTAAACTACGAAAGACTTTGATAAACTATAATAGTACATTATAATTGGAAATATAAAAAGGATAAAGGAGGGTTTACTAAATTAATGAAAAAGGTAATGATATCCCAACCTATGCGGGGTATAAGCGAAGAGGACATTAAGAATACAAGAGCACGTGTTACAGCTCTACTTGTCGAACAAGGTTACGAGGTAATAGATAGCCGTATAAAATTTAGTCTTCATTGGGAATCCGACATACACAACCCACCAATTTACTATTTAGCATTATCTATACTCTATATGAGTCTATGCGATATAGTCTACTTTTGTAAGGGCTGGGAAAAAGCACGTGGTTGCCGGGTGGAACATGAAATAGCTAACGCCTATGGGCTACAAATTATATATGAATAACATTGAGGAGTACATAAATGGAAAATAAAACCTACCAACAAAAACTCGACTTTTTACGCACTCAAATAGACGCCTGCGACGATGTACTAATAGCTGCGCTCAATAGTCGTATGCGATACTGCGTAGCTGTAGGACAACTAAAAAAGGAATATGGAATAACAGAAATACAACAAATAGATCGGGAAAAGGAAATAATAGAAAAGCTATCTAAACAAAGTACATACCCCAATATGGTAGAAACACTTTGGCCTATAATAATGCAAATATCTCGTAATTTACAGTCCGAAATAAAATAACATTAAATTAAGGAGGTAAATATATGAACGAGCGTGGTATAAAAATAATAATTGCCAATACCACGGAGGAGTTGGAGGGCAAGTATAATAATTTTATATCTGAACACCCAAACTACAAAGTTAAACTACATTACCAAGTAGTAGATAATAAAACCACAAACAATGGAGTTACCTTCTATCTACTAATAGAATATGAAAAGACATTCAATTTACATGGGTAATAAATACAAAAATATTAATTAAATATCCAATAAAGAAAGGAAGGCATAAAATGTTAAAAATTATTAATGAAAAAAATATGTTTAATCCCGCACTAAAGGAATATGAGTCTAATCCACCATGGTATAAGGGTATAGTAGAAATTCTTACTACCAAAGGCCCAGTAAGGGCCGAATATGAACTCAAGGTGGAGAATAATTTTATTTCTGATCTTCGTGTAAATATAAAAAGTACAGTAATAGCAGCATTTAATAAAAATGGTTGGATTATAAAACCCGCGGATAAAGTATCTGATAATATTGTGGCTCACATTTTTATGCAATATGGAGCACCAATATTTATGAAGTAATAAAACCACAATCGATAATATAACTAATTACAAAAACCACAAAAATTACATAATAATAAAATTACACAATAATAAAACAAAAAAGTATCTTCAAACCATATATAGTAAATAATACAAACGGGGCAGTTAATGCCCCTTATTTTTTAACATAATAATATATATTACCAATAATAAATAGGTATTAAATAAGGATAACATAAATCCATAGTAAATTATAACATAACATTGAAAATAGACCACATATTTCTTATAATAAAAGTAGAGAACGGGAATCCACACAAAAGGACAATATATATGGAAATGTAGGTGATAATAGCCATGGCACCTTATAATACATGCAACTGCCATAACGACTGCTCAACAGACATTCCAAACCTAAATATATGTACATATAGATATGTAGACATAGCAATAGGAAAGGATACCACATTGGTATATCCTAAAATATTAGGTTATGGTGGCCCAGATGAGGCAAATGTCATAAGGATAACAATAATAAAGGAATACAGGAATAAATTCTGCAGCGACGATAATATATACCTTGAATTCAAAGACATAAAAACAGGTAAATGCAGTAAAACCAAACCATTAAAATTTATCAATTACATAGCTGAATTCATAGTACCCCCAAGTCTAATAACAGACCCAACCACTACACTTCTGGTACAGATAGTAGTAGAATCAGGGGATAATAATTCCTTAATATATAGGTCTAAGGTATATTGTTTCGGCGTAGGTAAAGGAATACCAACAGTACCTGGACCACTGGACCTGTGGAAGGATTTAGATAAAAGAATAACCGCATTAGAACAACTTACAGGTTCCCATACATATATATTTGAAACCCAGGAAGAAGCAGATACCTTTATAGCTGCTAATCCGGATAAGTTAAATATTGGGGATATTTTACATATTAAAAATCCTCCATTCGATGGTTGGTGGGATGGTACCTCATTAATAGCCTTTACTGGCAGTGGTGGTACTAGTAGTCATAAAACTACCATTATAAAACAATTAGCTGCTTCCAATAGATGGGAAATTAAACATAATTTAGATAATTTCCCAAGCGTTACCACGGTAGATAGTGGTGGCAATATTGTTGTGGGGGACGTTCAATATATTGACAATAATAATATTGTAATAAACTTTAACAATGCCTTTAGTGGCAAGGTTTATTTAAATTAATTGGTAAAGGAGATAGTTAAAGGTATGATTTATTTAACTAATATAGACCTTAATAAAAATCAACTGCTAAATGCTGTGGTGCACCCATTGTCTACACCACCCGTATCCCCGGCAGAGGGTCAGATATATACGGACCTATCTGAGGGTAAAATTAAACAGTATATAAATGCTGCTTGGAAGACCATTGGTGTGGTGGTAGAATCCTCCGAAACCAATGGTGCTATTAAAGTAGATGGCGTGGATATGACGGTTTATACCCTTCCCGCAGCTACTGAAGAGATTCTTGGTGGTATTAAAGTAGGTAGTGGTTTTACCATTACGTCCGAAGGTGTACTTAGTGCTATTCCTTCTAATATATATAATGGTACCAAAACCGAGGGCGAAACCGACACGGCGGCACTGACTCGTATAGTAGATGGCGCTACCTTACGTAAGGGGGATATAGCCATATTAAAGACCCTTATTCAGGGTGATAAGTATTCCTATACCGCTTTTGTATATGATACCGAATGGAGGGCTATGGATGGCAATGTTAATGCTGAAAATGTATTCCTTGCCGATGATATAACCCTTGCTGGTAGTTATACTCAAGTAGGTAATATTACCAAAGGTCAAACCGCTACGGGTTCATTACCTGCTGCTGGTAAAAGCTTAAAGGACGTTCTTCAATCTATCTTTACCAAAGAATTAAATCCCAGCACCACTCAGCCAAGTGTTAGCGTTACAATGACGCCATCTGGTGCTAAGGAAGTAGGTACTAAAGTTACTCCTTCCTATAATGCTACCTTAAATCCTGGTTCCTATACCTATGGACCTGCAACCGGCATTACAGCATCTTCATGGTCCGTAACTAGTACAGCCAGTGAAACTGGTGCTACTGCTACTGGTGCTTTTAATGAGTTAACTATAGCCGATAATACCAATTATCGTATTACTGCAACTGCTCAATATGAACAGGGTGCAATGCCAAAAACCAATCTTGGTAATGATTATCCTTCAGGTCGTATAGCGGCTGGTTCTAAATCGGGTAATTCCGCTGCATTGACTGGGTTTAGGTCTTTCTTCTATGGTTCCAAAACCACAGCCGTTGCTCTTAATAGTGACAGTATTCGCAGTTTAACAAATAGTAATAAAGCAGTAGTTCCAAATCAAGAGTTCCAGGTAACGGTCGTCGAAGGCGCTATGCAGGTAATAGTGGCATTCCCCACAGCTATAAATAAAACATTAAAGAAGGTATTGGACGTTGGTGCGTTTGGTACGGATATAGTAGGTAGTTTTATTAAAACCACCGTAGAAGTCGAAGGTGCAAATGGTTTCACCGCCGTTAGTTACGATGTATATACCTATTCTCCAGCTGCTGCATTAGGCGCTAATACTTACAAGGTAACCATTGGTTAAGGAGGATAAAGTTATATGGCTAATTATACAGAAACCTTTAATTCCAAACTAGACTGGGCAATGCCGTTCCAAAGAACGGGCAATTTCCCATTAGATAGAACTGACTTATTTAGTTCCTATGCGGACGCTGTTAAGTATGCGGCCGGCGATACCTCGGATCCAGATAGCCGTGCGTTATGTGGTACCTCTTATGTAGGTCAGGTAATCACGGTTTTTGAAAATGATGTAGTTACAGTTTATAAAATAGAGGCGGATAGGTCCCTTAGTGAAGTTGGTAAAGCCACATTAGGGGATCAGAAGACCATTGATTTAGGGGATGGTAATAAATTAAGCCTGCATAATTTTGGTAAACAATATTATAAATGGGTAAACGCTACTGGTGAGCCCGGTAGCGAGGGCTACGTGGCCGGTCATCATGAATTACAGATAGTAGATCAAGACAACCCTTGGATTTCAGGTCTAGAACCTAAATCAGTAAGTGCTGTTGGTGGTGGATTTGAATTAGCATGGTATCAGCCCTCCCCTACTACAGTAGAAGGCTTAAATAGTATAGTACATACTATACAGACCGATATGCAAACGGCCAATACCAACATTAATAAATTACAGACCGAAGTTGGTAATGATGGCACCGTAGGCGAAAAGACCGGTTTACATAAAAAGGTCGCTGATCTGGAAACCGATGTATCCGCAGCTAAAACTAAATTAGCTGGTATTGAAGAAGGGGCACAAAAGAACGTACAATCCGATTGGAATGCGGATGCTGGTGACGCTTTAATTCTTAATAAGCCCACTAAATTATCTCAATTTACAGACGATATTACTGAAGGTGTACTAACTCAGGTTGCTCAGGATTTAACCAGCTACTATAAGAAGACAGAAACTTATAGTAAAGAGGAAGTTAATAATCTGCTGGCACCAATACACTCTATGGGCATTAGTGTAGTTACAGAATTACCGACTGAGAACATTGATACCTATACTGTATATTTAGTTAAAAAAGGTGACGCCGAGGGTGATATCTATAATGAATATTTATACGTAAATAGTAAATGGGAATTATTGGGTAACACCGCAGTAAATTTGGATGGTTATGTACAGAAAACTGAGCTGGCCACTGTAGCAACTACAGGTAGTTTTAACGACCTGAAGGATAAGCCACTGCTGGTATCCAAAACCACCCAAACCTTAACGGCTAATAGTACTACGGTGGATGTAGCCTATACGGGTACTGTTGTAAATACCCTTGCTAAGGATGCGACCACCGGCGAGCAACTAATAGTGGATGTGGATATATCAAGCGATAAAGTAACGTTTAGTATTGCACAGGTTTATGCCAATAATATTGTATGTGATGTATATGCATTAGCTTAAACTATTAATTGTCGGGTGGATTAAGATTTTACATATAATAAATAGTATGTATATTAATCCGCCCGTTACCTAAATAAGTATAGGGAGGCATAATTGCGACAATGAAAAATTTAGCTAAAATAGAACATAATAAGGACATAATAACCAAAGAATATTTGGATACCTCCCTGAAGGACAAGGTCAATGAATCCGACTTTGATGAATTTACCGAACAGGAGATAGAAACCATGTTCGAGGAAGTTATGCAGGCAAATTAAGGGTATAAGTTACCTTTAATTAATTTAATATTAAATAGGAGATAACTAAATATGGCTGTAAAAAAGATTTTAAGTGAACTTCAAATTAAGAAGATATTTACGTTAATCAAAGACAATTTTGCTAAGCTTAATCATACGCACGATAAAGCCACGACTACCACCGATGGATTTATGGCTGCTGCTGATAAAGTTAAATTAGATGGTATTGAAACTGGTGCAAATAAGTACACCCACCCATCTTTTGCAGCAAAGGCGTCTGGTCTATATAAAATAACTGTAAATGATCAGGGTCATGTCTCGGCCGCTGAGGAAGTTGCTAAAGCAGATATTACGGCATTAGGTATACCTGCGCAGGATACCACTTACCCAGTAGCCAGTGGTACGGTCGATGGTTTAATGTCCTCCGAGGATAAGACCAAGTTGGATTCATTAAGTAATTATGAATTAACCCCGGCCACTTCCAGCACTTTAGGTGGTGTTAAAATAGGTAACAATATTAGTAGCAGCGCCGATGGTAAAATTTCGATAGCAGATGCCAGTGTTACAACTAAGGGTGTGGTAAAGCTTTCTACTGCGACCAACTCCAACAGCACCGAAGAAGCAGCTACGGCGTCTGCGGTGAAGAGCGTGTATGATTTAGCTAATGGTAAACAATCACCAGCTACTACTTTAGCTGGGTATGGTATAGCGGATGCTTATACCAAGGATGAAGTTAATGGTCTGGTATCCAGTGCATTCCATTATAAGGGCTCTAAAGACACTTATGCCGAGTTACCTAAAACTGGTAACAAGGTTGGTGACGTTTGGAACATTGTTAATGCTGATAAGGCTAATGGTATTAAAGCCGGGGACAACGTAGCTTGGGATGGTACAGCTTGGGACGTTTTAGCTGGTGTAATGGATCTAAGTGGTTATGCTCAAACCTCCGATTTTGTGGAATATAGCGAAACTGAAATCCAAGGCATGTGGGATGAAGTAATGAATGCGTAATTAGCTATCACAGGTGCAGGAGTAAACAATACATAGGTAAGGGAGCCTCTACTTTATGGGTTCCCTTACGGATTCCTGCTTTACCAAATTAAATGAAAGTAAATGAAAGGAGGCATATAGCATGAAATATATTGGACCAAACATTAGTTTTATATTTACTAAAATTAAGGAATTAATGAATTCTCATAATACCGATAATTCGGCCCATTCCGAGCTTTTTAAATCCTGGAAGCGTCTGCGTAACCCAAACAATGCCGACATTGCTGATGCTTTAGCAGCTACATACAAAAACGGCATAGGTGACGTCCTTGTCGAAGTGAAGGATGACACAACCTTCGCTTTGGAAGATATAAAGTTGTTTTTCCGCCCTGCAAGTTTTAAGCTTATTTCTGCGAACGAAAGCAATTACGAAGGCATATACATTACCATGGATGGAACACAGGGGCGATATGTGGCCAAGACCTTCGCTGACTCTGAAATTATGACGCCGGATGGCCCCAGTACTATCTCCACACCAAGCGAACTTGCTCTGTATCCTGCCGCAAGTGATGCCGTCCTATACACCCCGCAAACCCTGACGGAAGAACAGAAGTCACAGGCCCGAACGAATATCAGGGCGGGGCAGCCCGTTTTTGCGGTAAATGTCACAGAGGTAAGCGAGGGTGGAGGATACACGGCAGACAAAACAGCCGCCGAGATAGAGGCGGCGTATCAGGCGGGGCGCACGATAGTGTGCAAGACGCAAGCGCGATTTATGGGTGGCCAAATATCCGCTGAGCTGCCACTCGTGTCACGTACGCAAGAACGGTTTTTCATTTTTATTGTCGACCAGTTAGTGAGGAATGGGATATTTGCGATAAACGTAACTATAAGCGATAGCGGGGTAGAAGTCTCCACCGATATAATGGAGATTTACAAACAACCCGTTGGCGGTATCCCCAAATCCGACCTTGCGGAAGATGTGCAGGCAAGCCTTGCCAAGGCTGATACGGCTATATCATATGATTCTCAAACCCTGACTGATGCCCAAAAGCAGCAGGCCAGAACGAATATTGGGGCGGGGCAGTCCGATTGGAACCAGAATGACGAAACTGCGGCGGACTATGTGAAGAATAGGCCGTTCTATACTGGCAATCCTGTGGAAACTGTGCTTGTTGAAGAGAGTACCGTCACGTTTGCCGTCGAGAGCGGCATGTATATGGCTCAATTTCAATCAACGTTTTCGGCTACAGTTGGAGAGACTTACAAAGTATCTTGGGATGGTGCTGCTTATGAATGTAACTGTGTAGATTTTCAACATATGCCGGCCATTGGAAACCTTTCTATTGTAGGAGCTGGTTCTGATACTGGAGAGCCATTTATTATGGCTATATCGAATGGTGAGGGAATCGCTATTAGAACAGCAGATACTTCTGCTTCTCATACGTTTTCTATTAGTGGATTTGGTACGGAAATAGTAAAGATTGATGCAAAATATCTTCCAGATACCATAGCCACTAAGTCAGAGGTGGAAGCTGCGCAGACCACGGCGAATGCGGCGCAGACTACGGCGAATGCGGCGCTGCCAAAGACCGGTGGGACGATGTCTGGGAACCTTACTATAGATACCGAAAATGATTCCTTTCAAACCATAATCTCGCCGGGGGGAATGGCGCTGCAATATGTTCCATCGGCAGGCGACGTGAATGATGAGCTTGTTATCTCCGGATGGGGTACCCCGCGCATTGTAGCCCGCGAGGGCAGTGATTCCGGTTTCAAACTGTCAGATATGGGGCTGTCTCTCGGATGTACAAGCACAACCAAAGATGGAATACATTTGCGCCATTCAAACGGGTCGAGTAGTCCTGGAGAAATCGTCATACAACACACGAATCTAAATAACCACGCCAAAGAACGAATTTCAATCGCAAGTACTGGCGAAATTGAATGCAACAACCGTTTGAAGTTCAATTGCGGAAGTGAAATTGAAGTAGTTCAAACTCACGGGAAGACTGGCGGCTCAGCCATAATTCTCCACTCCTCCACCCCCAACAGCACCAAGAAATTCAAAATCAACGTAGACGACAGCGGCGTACCAACCATCACAGACGAATCCGACAGTACAAACACTTGGAAGCCTACAAATCTCCCAACTGTAACTTCGTCTGACTCCGGAAAATTCCTGCGTGTCTCTGACACAGGAGAATGGGTTGCGGAGACTATTCTTAGCGCGACGGTAAGTAATAACACTTTAATTATTAGGTAGTGTGGGGGCATAAACAATGGCGGTATATATAGGTACTAAAAAATATTCCAATATAAATGCAGCGGTTAAACTAATAATGGGTACTCAGGATGCTACCGCCACTGCCGAGGATATTAAAAGTGGCGCAACAGCATATGTTAATGGTCAAAAATTAGTTGGCAACTGCTTATATAAAGACAATGCCATACTAGTAGAAAATAGGCCCCCCGATGTATTGGTAACGGGTGATCAGCCTATACCAGTAGTCTATTTAAATTATACATTCCAACAACGTACTATGGTAGAGGCAAGGACCCAACTACAAATAAATAGTACACCGGAGCCAGATCTGTTGGCGGAAAATATAGCTAAGGGTAAAACCATTTGTGGGGTTCAAGGTACCTTTACTGGTTCTAGTATGGTGGCGACCGCAGAAAATAATACACTTTATCTAAATTTTGGCTCTGTAAATAACAATACTTTGGAGGTATAAAATGGCACAACTAGACAAAATTAGTGTAAATAACGTCGAGTATGATATTGGTGGCATTGCCGTACCACAAACGGCGAATGCTCTGCCTGCATCTAATACAGCATTAGCACCAAATACCATATACTCCCCTACCAGTACTCTTGGTACATATGTATTTAAACCACCTATAACTGATAATAAATGGGCGCATGGAAAATTTACTACTGGTGCTTCTGTAAATATTTCTTTCAGCGGGACATTTTTAGGTGCCGCACCAACAATAAAAGCTAATACAACCTATGAGTTTGACGTATATGATTCAACGTGGGTAGTACAGGAAGTGGTGTCACAATGAGCTTAATGGGTCATTTAAGAAGAGGAACTACAATGGCTGCATCCGGTGGGGTGGATGTGGCTAATCTTGTAATTGAAGGTTCCTGTACCTTTCAAGACTATGGCGTCGTAGAGATGCATGATGGTGATTATAGATTGCTGGCTATTACTTCTTCTGGTAATTTAGTACCTGCCCAACCTGTTAACATGGAGGTTTGTGTCGTTGGTGGTGGCGCGAATGGCCTACAATGGGGCAATCGTTTTGGTGGTGCGGGCGCCTACATGAAGAATCAAGTTATCGAAGCATTTGACGGCGGAGAGGTTGTTGTTGGTGCTGCTCAGGGCACTTCGTCTATTGGTGGTGTAAGCGTCGCTACTGTGTCTGGTAAAAGTGGTGGTACTGGGGGTGGGGGCGTAGAAATAAATAGTGGTGGTAATGGTGATGGCTTATCGAAGTACCCATTCGGGGATAATTCTTATGAACTTTGGTCTGGAAAGCCCCATTGTGCTGGTGGCGGTGGTGGTGGTGTTTCTAATGACTATGGTAGTTTTAGGGGAGGCTCTGGTGGAACAAATGGTGGCAATGGTGGTTCACCTGCTGGTGGTGCCGGTGATTATGGTGGTATAGGCGGAACTTATGGTGGTGGTAACGGTGGTCGAGGCTCCGTGAGCGGCACAGCCGGCTCTAATGCAACTTATTATGGTTCTGGCGGTGGTGGTGCCGGTTATTACGGCTCAACAACACCAGCTGCTTACGGTTCTGGTTATCAAGGCATTGTCTATGTACGCATACCAGTAGACCAGGCGGCAGGGGGTGGCGGTGCGCCTATAGGTGCGCCTATATCCGATTTGCCGCTGGGTGCGTTGATAAATGTAGGCACGGACGATGGAGCGGGTACGCCTAACTATGAGATAGCGGACAAGGATAATCTTGTGAATGGTGGCGTGGTGCTGGTCAGAAAAAACATCTATTCCATATCGGAGTTCGGCTCAAACGAAAATTACCACAACGGCACACTGGATAACCTGATAAAAATCACCATCTACAACAAAATGCCCCAGAAGCTCCGGGACAAAATGATGGACGTGTCGTTTCCGCTTTACAATTCTGATAATATAACCCGCAAAATGTTTGCCTTGACCTACACCATGGTGGGCTTTGGCAATAATAGAGGAGTTGCGGAGGGCAAGGCGCTCCAATTATACACAAGCGACGCCAGCAGGGTTAAAACCTTTAACGGCTCGGCTGACGCATGGTGGCTCTCGTCGCGGTTCACCTCTAACTACGCATGGTACGTCTACCCGGACGGCAGCTCCAACGGCGGCAACTCGTCGTTCACGCTCGGGGTTGTCCCCGCTTTTGTAATACCATCTAAAACACCTTATGACCCGACACCAAATACAGATGGTTCATATAATTTAATCCTATAAAGGAGGATACAATGCTAAACACAAACTACGCCAAACTGGCGGGTGAACAATTAGCAAAATACCCATTTGATGACGTTGCCTATACGCTTTGGACTGGCAAACCTCACTGTGGTGGCGGTAGTGGTGGTAGCCTTGAGAGTTCTAACTATCGTGGAGGCAGCGGCTATCAAGGCATAGTTTATATTCGTATTCCAGTAATACAATAAAGAGGTGAATAAGGAATGAAATACGCAGTAGTAAAAGACAATTTTGTTACAAATGTGCTGGTCGCTGATGCGGCACAAAAGGAAGAACTTGAAGCTTCATTAAATGCCGAACTTGTAGATGCTTCTCAATTTGGTCTACAAATAGGCGATATGAGGGTAGGCACTAACTGGACACGAAACCAGGATGGCGAACAGATTACGTTGGATGAGAATGCCACTTATGATGAACTGGTTGCCAAAATAACAGAACTGGAGGCTCTACTCAATGAAAAGAAATGAACTAAACTCTCGCGTTGATGCCCTTAAACAAAAAATACAGTCAGATAAGGAGAATCTCACACTAATAAAGACAGCGATTGAGGGTAAAGGTGTGACCGTGCCTGACGGTGCGCTTTTAGATGCATACCCCGCGCTCGTGGACGCAATCTCCACGGCAGACAGCATCCAGCACGCCGACATTCCTACTTATGTAAAAGCGGAGGCGCTGGCAGTTGCCGAGAAGGTTAAGGCCGTGCTGCAAGACGATAGCATTGTCTTTGTCGCGATTTCGGACTTCCACCACCCGGGTGAGCAACAGGACGCATGGCAGACAAATATTAATACTGGAGACTTGCACGCCTGCCAAGCCCTAAAGATACTTGCATACAGTCTGCCACGCATAGATTTTGCCTGTATGTTGGGTGATGTGACCTTCGGTAACGCCCAAACTACCACTGCGCTGATGCAGCAGCAGTTTGACGAGATTAATGGCTGGCTTGGTGAAGCGTGGAAGAATATCCCGCAGTTTCGTACGGTGGGCAACCATGATACAGGCGAATATAGCACGCTTGTCGGGGCGCAGTTTTTACAAAACAATATCACTAAATATAACGCAGGAGCAGTGTATGGCAGTGATGAGTATGGTTACTGCTATCGTGATTTCCCCGATAGGAAACTCCGCGTAATCTGCTTAAACTCCTGCGAGGGCGAAACGATAAGCGGAAATAACGCGGCCTACTGCTTTTCCCCCGCACAGCTATTATGGTTCGCGCAGACGCTATATGATGTGGGGAGTAAGGCTGATGCGGCGCAATGGGGCATAATGGTGCTGGCACACTATCCATTGGACTTAGGTGGAGCCTACCCTTCAGGAAATATCGCTAAGGCATATGTTGCGGGAGAAAGCACCACGCAGAACGGCGTGACAGTTAATTTCAGCGGGCATAATGCAGCAAAATTCATAATGAATGTACATGGACATAATCATTGCTTCCAGTATGGCAAGCTGCACAGCATAGTCAATGGGCAAGCCACGGAATTCGATGCATGGCGTATGTGTACGCCTAATGCTTGCTTTTATCGGAATAACAGTGGTGTGGCAACAATGTACGGGATATCTTTCGGCGATCCCGCCCCGTATGACAAGACGGCAGGGACAGGAAAAGACACAGCTTTCAATGTAAATGTTATTAATCCTTCCGAGCAGGCTTTATATTCTTTCTGTTATGGTGCAGGCATAGATCGTACAATTGGCTATGCGGCCACTGTATATCATAGTATAACTAATACTTTGACTAATGTAAATACAAGCAGCGCTGTAATATCTGTCGAAAGCGAGGGCGCATATGAAGCAGACCTTACGGCAAATGAAGGTTATGCAATCAGCGCAGTAACCGTTACTATGGGTGGAGTTGACATCACGGATTCTGCATATTTAGATGGACATATCTCTATCCCATCGGTAACAGGAAATATTGTTATCACTGCAATGGCGGTCAAGACCGGATATACAAACCAGATTCCGTTGTCTACGGACAAAGATGGCAACCCGTATAATAACGGATTGGGCTACAAGACTGGAACGCGGCTGAACAGCAGCCTCAACGAAGTCGCTATCAGCGGTATGTGCTGTACTGGATTCATTCCATTGTCTGGTAAAGCCGGTGACGTTATCAGAATCAAAAACGTCACCTATGCGGGGACTGCAGCGGTGTATTTGACATGCTTTAACCACAACGGGACTCCGTCAAAAACGTACATGCAGTCAGACTTGGAATCTGCAACGGTAGATGGAGTGACAACAATTACAACATCGCAAGATGGCTTATATTCCATGCGTTTGTCGTGTGGTGTGATTGATGATACTTCGATTATTACTGTTAATGAGGAAATCGTGGAATCCAGTAGTCCGACTGTCTACAGGAGTATTACCAATTCGCTTACCCACGTTACAAGTAGCAATGCCGCAGTATCTGTCGAGGATGGTGCAGCCTATACTGCAACACTGACCACCGAGAATGGGTATACCATGGAAACCGTCGTGGTAAAAATGGGTGGAACGGATATCACGGCCACGGCTTACAACTCCGACACGGGCGTAATCAGCATAGCGGCGGTTACGGGAAATATCGTAATTACCGCAAATGCTACAAAGGTTATGTCGTATCACAATCTTGTGCCTACGGCAGTGGATAGTAACGGTGCGTCTGCTCCATATACAGATGGAATGAAACTCGATTCAGACGGTGCCACGAGCGCATATAATCACTTTGTGGTGACGGGCTTTATACCCTTTGACGGTGGTGCAAATCATACATACCGCATTGCTGGTGAGGGCATCACATGGAATGAATATGGTGCTATTATAGCGTGGTATAATGCCGACTTTACGCTACATTCGAATGTAATAAAGTATGACAAAATTGGTACCTCTATATACTGGCCGACACCAATCGAGGAGCCAAATACTGCAATCACATTCAGCACGGACGCAAATGTTGCACCTCCGAAGGGCGCAGCCTATTTCCGCGTATCTGCCAAGGGCAAGGGCGAAAATCTTATTGTAACGCTCGATGAAAAAATTGAGTAAATATAAAGGCTGATTATTTATAATGGAGGAAATATGAAAAAGAAAAGGTATTTTGGGTGTCTGCAATCTACACCAGATCCCCGCGACTATCATATAGAGATAGTTGGGGCTGCGACATATCCAAAACAGTTTATGGTGACAGATGACCCACCACCATACAATCAAGGTAAGATAGGGTCCTGTGTCATACAAGCATTACGTGGAGCACCTCATGCGGCGACCGGTGTCGAAATGGGTACAAGTTTTGCCTATGGTCATTGGCGTAGTCATAAGCTCGTTGGGCTATATGTTAATGAAGCTCTTGCTGGCTTTGTGCGGGATGGTTTTCCACCACGCTCGGTAGATAATGTCGACCTTGAAGTAGAGGAAGTTATAGATTACGCACGTCGTAATGAACAGCGTATGCTCAAAGCTGCCGAACCATACAAGGGATGGACCTACGCTAAAATAAATACCATTGATGAGATTAAGGCCGTGGTATATGGTAGTCGTAATCATCGTGGTCAGCGTTGTTTTGTTGGCTTGCCAGTTGTAGATCAGATAAATGGCTGGTGGTACACTACCGGTGGCCAACCAATAGGTCGTCATGCTATGGCTATTGTCGGTTGGGATGATGATAAACAGGCTGTTATATTAAGGAATAGTTGGGGTGAGCCTAAGGGTATGTTCCAAAATGGGACTTGTTACTTGTATTGCAAATACGATGAAATACTTGCTAATACCAGAGAGTTGTATGCGCTCATTCCCCCAACGAAAGTTGAACCCGAACCAGAAGAGCCTGTAAAACCCGAACCCAAACCAGACGAGCCTGTCAAACCTAAGCCAGATGAACCCATTAAACCCAAACCTGAACCAGACGAGCCTGTTAAGCCAGAACCAGAAGAACCTGTTAAACCCAAACCAGACGAGCCCAAGGAAGATATTAAGGTTGTGCGTACGTTGCGTCTAACAGACCCATATATGCGTGGAGATGATGTTAAGCATGCGCAGGAAAGGTTAATCGTACACGGCTACGATATTGTCGCAGATGGCGTTTTTGGCAATAAGACATACAATGCGGTGCGTGAGTTTCAGGCAGCTAAGCAGTTAACCATAGATGGTATTGTTGGTAAAAACACACTTGCCGCGCTGGACAAGGACCCTGCTGTCACTCCTCCTGCTCCTACGATTGATAATGAGCTAAAGGCTGACTTTATAGCCTATCTATATAGGCAGATTGGTAACATCTATTGTTGGGGCGGCAATGGTGAAGATGCTACTGATTACGCTATAAATGTAATGGAAACCAACTTTGCCAATAGGTATATTGCTAAGGCATTTTTGGCCAAGCAGAAAAAGGCCGGTGTACAGAACATTAAAATGTATGACTGTTCTGGTCTAATTTCTCGTTGGCTTCAGGACCATGGTATGGCAAAGAGCAAACGCGACTGTAATCATCTATGGCACATGACTTCCACAATTACCAAAGCTGACCTTCAGCCCTGTGATTTACTATTCCGTGGTACAGATTCCGACAAGAATCATGTTGGTGTATATGTAGGAAATGGTATGGTCATAGAAGCTAAGGGTAGAGACGATGGTGTTGTAATACGGCCCATTGATGCTATTAATGGCTATTGGAAATATTTTGGACGTTTAAGAATGAACTAAAGAAAGGAAGTAATTAATGTGGTAAAATTAATTGAAAGTTCGTATGACAACAACGATTGGCATGCGTTGTTGAATTCCAGGACGGGCCGTTGGGTCAACGTTTATGACGTAAAGACGTTTCGGTATAATGTTTCTCAGGGCTGCAAACGCCCGTTCTACAAATTGTTTAATATTAATCAGCTACAGGAGGAACTTGCCTATGTTAAAGGTAAATTGGGCGTGTATGGTTCCTTACCGTTGAATCTTGTATCTGGAATAGATTTTAAGGATTATATGGGGGACGAATTAACCGAACAGGTAAAGCACACTGTTGGAGACGCACAGATTCAAATTTTTCATTTAGACCTTAGGAATTTCGGAAGACCATCATATGACGCAATAATAAAATTTGCAAGGGTCGAAGCAGAGGGAAGACCAATATATTATTATATAAAAACCAATGCTGATATTGACGACATGTTAGCTTACATAGATAGTTACCCGGATAAGAAAAATAAAGATCTAAAGGAATCCGTTAGTAGTAATGATTTTCATTTTAATCGTGCTGATGTATGGTTCTATACCCACATGCACCAGTTTAGTGACGACGAACTTGTAGCGGCAGTGCGGGTGCTTACCTGGGTTACAGACCAGCTTAATTTTAGGGATTATACAGACTTTTATGTTTTAGAGCCCAGATATAATATAGCTTGTGACGAATTGGATAATTGCGATGCTTACATGGAGAAAATTAACGGCGGGTATGATGCTAGGGTTATATATGTACCGATTAAGAACTATGGAGAAATAGCAATTGCAACGGGTAGTCTGGACCCAGGAAAAGAAAGTCTTTACTTTTTTAGATCCGAAAATGATAAAAACAAATTTCTAGATTGGATAGAAGATCACTCCAGAAATGACGAAAAAGAGTATCGACAGAAGGAAGAAGAAAAGTGGCAGAAAAGTAATAAGGAAGAAGGTTAAAAATAATGGCTATAAAGTTAATTGAATACAGAGTTAATGGATCAAAGAATAAGTCCCATAAGCGGTTAACAGAGTCTTTTGGTAACGAGGATGTTTACATTGTATCACTGGATGAAGTAATTGAAGGTATGGGTGGTAATGCCACTGATGAAGATATTAATAATAGTCTAAAAATATTTAATTTTATTAAACATCAATTAAAAGCTCCAAGGTTACAAGACCTGCTTTATGTACGGGTGTCTGATGAACTTGCATGGGAATTGGAGGAACTTTCCCAAGCAAAGAACATAAAATCCTTTAAAAATTCAGAAGTACAGATTCTACAAATGACAACAGAAGATTATGGACCCATCATTTTTGCAACAGAAAAGTTGGATGGTGTATATGATCCTGTTTTTTATTTTAAGAGTGAAGAGGATGTATCCAACATTGTAAAGTGGGTAAACACCCAATTCCCTGATGAAGAATAAAATTGATTTTTAATTTAACACATATTTGCCCGGGTTTCCGGGCAATTTTTTGTGAAATCCCCTTGTAATTTTCTGAATTATGTTATATAATATTAACATAGAAGTAGGAAAGGAAAAGGAAATGAGTATAATGAAGACTGGTTATCAAATCTATGTCAAGAGCATAAACAAGAACGGCACTCGTTCTAAGAAATTCAGGAACGCTGGCCTGCATAATTGGTTCTGGAATGAGCAGGACGCAATCGACAGACTGAATAAGCTTGTTGATTCCTGGAAGGACTTTGGATTCGAATATAAGATTGTTAAACTCGGTTAAACACCAATCCCATCCCGGAGGTTACGAGGGCAGAAGTATTATTGAAGAAAAGGAAAGGTAAGGAAAAGGAAATGAAAAGGACAATCAATGGTATCACAATGGAGCAGGTAGAAAAGGAACTTCTATATATAGGTAAATATTACACGGGTGGTGCAAGAATTGATACATATGAAAATCTTAAAATGGAATATGATGAATTCAAGTATATAGACCTGGTTTGTGCTGAAGGTCAACCAAAACATCTAAGGGGGATAGTTGATCTACTTGAGGAAATGCAATTGAAGCGGTTGGGTTATACTATCTATGATTTATTTGATATTTACGGTATAGAAGAAGTATAACATAGAATACCCGCCCCGGAGGATACAAGGGCAACAGAACGGTTAATTTCCAACGGGATTTGGTAATCTGAGGGGGGATTGAAATATGACTTCCATTAAAAGGTGTAAAAGCTTGGTGGGCTATTTCTACAAAAGATTTATTTTGAAGGATCCTAAATACATTGGATATAGTCCCTGTGAATATTTATGTGATAGGTTTATACTATCTTTTATGTACAAATATTCACGTAAATACCTCTCAGAAGGAACAATCAAATCAAACTCAGATCTCAGTGGGGGAACCAGTTAGTGTTAATGAAAAAGTATTCGATGCCCTGGTCCAATTTCAATATGAAAGAAATTAATCCAATACATTTAGTGTGGTGAAATATGATTAATTATGTCGACGAATCATTTCTGTTGGGGTTCAATTATGCTTTACAGTTACAGAAAGCTTTTGATATTTATAAAGCAAGATTATTGTACCCCACACTGAAAAAGGATGAAGAAGTGGTATGTTTAAACGCTCTTGTAGTAATGAATTCACGAGGCGATATTAGTTATTATAATAAAGATCACCTTCCACTAATTTACCCAACTCATATGGAGTAATAGTTTATAAATATTACAGTACATTAAGCTACTAACTCAGCGTTATTGCATAAACATAATCCATTATTCCCTAAAATAATTGTACAATTTATAACCCTATGCTATAATATTTATAAAGAGGACTACTATTCGTATGGCAATAGTGGGATTATAGATTTACACTAAAGGTAGGAGGAAAATAATTATATGATACAAATTCTAGAATCAAAAAAGCTAATTGAAAAACAATTAGATGATGTGCTTACAGGACCATTATCAGGATACAACAACATAACTGTGGTGAAATACCTGGCAAGTTATGGTCTTGATGTTGAAAATACAACATTTGTAGAAACAGACCCATCGAAGTTGAAAAAGGACCAGAATATATTGTTTATTTTTGCTGCGGCTCGTTCTAAGTTTAATCCAAAAACATATGAACGTACACCACAATTATACTATAGAACATGTCTGTACACAAAAGGACAGAAGCAATTTGCAAGTACGTTAAGGCGGGAGGAAGACTATGTGGATAGAAATGGTAACATATTACCCATGGGTAATAAAGATTTATCCAATGCCAGCTTTAACTTCTTGGTTAAGAATTGTTACACCGCATATGTTTTAGATGACGAATTAGTATGGTCCACAGATAAAAGAAAGCAAAGACGGGATGCCAAACAGGGTTCAATTGATAGACAGGGCCCCAACGAATTTTATGCTGGTGCTTGGAATTCTAATCTTTCACTGGATAAATCCGGCTATGTAATTGATAAAGACAAGTATAAGAAAATGTTGGCGGCGGTTCATAAAGATGCTTATCGTAAATATTTCGATGAGGCAATTGATCTTTATAATGCGGTAACTGAAAAGCTCGAATCTGACATTAAAAAGAGTATGTCACTGGATGCAGATCCAGATACTAAACATATGATTTCTTCAGACCAAAAAATCTTGCAATCTTTTATAGGGGATATAAAGAGTAATCTTATTAACTTTGCAGCTCAGTTTAGAAGAAATAATGCCCAGTATTTGGTTATGTATGCCGATTTTCTTAAACGGAACCTTGAAAAATATAGACAACCTGTAAAAGACATACTTTCTAAATATAATTAAGTAGGTTAATGAACATGTATATAAATAAATTGGGGGGAGTCATTCCCCTCTAAATAAAAATAAGGGCCTTAATCTATGTATGGATTAAGGCGTAGATTAGGTATGGTGGCAGCTGGCATTGATGTTGCCACTCTTTCTATAAATTACACCGGGGCTCATCAAGACTATGGTATCGTGCAGATGAACGATGGTGATTATCGGTTACTTGCATTTACCGGTTCTGGCACGCTTACTATAGATAAACCCGTTAATTGTAAGGTTTGCGTTGTAGGTGGTGGTGGCAGATATTTTGAAGAGAACGGTGTTGAAAGGTTATATGACGGCGGCAGCGGCTATCGGGGTATTGTATATATGCGGATATCAGTAAACCAATAACATATACGCCCCATTAATAAATTTTCTTGTTAAATATATTAAAATTTGGTATAATATAGTTAACGGCATTGTTATTTTAATAAAATCAGGAGGCAGCGCGGAGGTAACATGATAGATAAAAATTATGCTAAATTAGAAACAGGAATATCAAATCCACAATGGTTAAGACTGCCCATACGATTAGTCAATGATATTACCATTGAAGGCATTACACATAGCGCAGGTTCATATCTGTCTACTAATACTGAGTCTGTATTAAGAGAATTGGGTTATAAGCCGGTAGTGCGTACTCCTAAACCCACGTCCGAAACAGAGGGATATGATTATAGGGAAACGTGGACCGACGATGGTACAAACATTGTTCAAGGATGGGAATCCTATGAAATTCAGGCATCTGTAACTGATTATATGGATGCGCTTAGAGTATTGGGGGTAGATATATAATGACCAGAACCGAATTAATGAATCTTGTACAACAACGTAAATCTGAAATGGATGCTCAGGTCAATGAAATGGAAGAAATACTTACCGCAGCTCGGGCAGGTTTGACGCCCGTCCCCACTCAAGGTGCTGCCTGGGACCCCGAAATGCGCTACATTAAAGGTGATAAGGTTGAAGGTGGTTACGTAGCTTTAAAGTACAATAAAGGTAAGAACCCACAAACGTATCTTGGTACATATTGGGAAATACCCGTTGTAACCTATCCCGCATGGGAGGATATAGAAGACGGCACTGTTATCGAAGAGGGTAAGATAGTTACCTATAATGCCAAAACTTGGAAATGTATTTCCCAGCATATCAAGTCCACCGTGTATAAGCCTAAGGAAGGTAGCAGCAAATGGGAAGAATTTATAGAGCAGACTACCTAAATTCCTAAAAAGGAGGAATAGCTATGGCATTAGTGTCAAGTAATACTTTAACTAATCTCAAGATAATTGGATGTTCAAAAAAGAATTATACAGATTGGTCAAATAATAATCAGATAGATGAAAACACTCTATATTTGGTGGATGAAGGTGCAGAGGCAAACTGTCGTGTAACCTATGAAGCCACCGGAAAACTTATTATTAAAAATGTTGGGGCTCCACAGGGGGGAGGAAACACTACCCCTATACAGACCATAGTTATTGATGGTGATTCACATAGCATTGACTATACCCCGCATATGAATGATCCACTTTCGCATGCGGTCTTTTCCAATGTAATGTCCTTTACCAATGCCACTGATGCCACCTCTACTACTAATGCCGCTGTAAAAATAAGCGGAGGATTAGCCGTTGCAAAAACCATTCGCGCCGATAAGGTTTATGGAGCGGTTTGGAATGACTATGCTGAATACCGTAATGGGGATAATCAAAATATTAAAGCCGGTCAGGTAGTTATTGAAAAGGGCGATGATAGTGTTATTTTAGCCTCCAAACGTCTACAACCAGGAGGCATGATAGTATCGGATTCTTATGGATTTATTATAGGTAACCCAGAGGGATCAGTACCTATTGCAGTTAGTGGTAGGGTATTAGCATATACCCACGAAGATCGGGATTATTATAGGGAAAATATTGGTCGACCTGTAGGTACCGGGCCTAATGGTACAGTTACTTTAATGAGCAATGAGGAAGCTGCCAACTTCCCATGGCTTATAATAGGTACTGTATCGGCTGTACCAGATTATAAGATATGGAACAATATACCTATTAATGACCGAGTGTGGATAAAAGTACGTTAAGTTTAGTCCTCTAATATCTAAATAAAAAACGTTAAATGTTTGTATTACCTTTACAGGGTGTGCAAACATTTTTTATATGTAACAATAATTATCCTTGATTTTCCTTAAAACATATTATATAATATTAACATAGAAAGAGGAAGGGAGCAATTAACATGAATAAGCAAGAAAGAATAAAGATGGTAAAGGCCATGGAGTACATCACAAGACAGATTAATGATGAAGATATATTTGAAGCATGGCTTGTAGACGGTGTAGCAGATGGCGATATAGATTACGGCGATTTAACAGCAGAAGATGATGGTGACATTGAATCCTACACTGAAGATGAACACTTCGCAGACCTGATGGATTCGTTCCTTTGGTGTATGCGGAAGGCTTACAAGTCGGGCGGATTATACTGCGATAATGTTAGTAGCAAAGCCGAAACGGTCTAATGACTGTCTGCTGAGGGGCCACTGCCAAATTACCCACCACTTAGCCGCAAAACGGCTTGAATTGGAATACTTGAATTTTGATGAGCTGGTGTCATTGACACATTGGGAGGAGGATTAAATTATGGGTTATTATAGTGAAGTTGCATTAACGCTTAAAAAAGCGGACGCTTTGGAATTGATAAGGAAAGCAAAAGAGGATGAAAGCAATGCACAATCATTGATAGCGGCAGCAGATAGTATTATCGACCAAGATCAATACGTTACCTTTTATTGGAATTGGGTAAAGTGGTCTACCGCATGTTCTTCGGTGCAGTTCATCACAGACTTTTATCATGGCTTAGATGAGTATAGTTTTAAGCGTGTTGGTGAAGATTATGGAGACATCGAAATTGATTGGTATGGCGACCACAGTGATATAAATGAGCTGTCAGATGTGTGTCAATGTATTGAAACCACCCCTGGTAAACCGTTATACGTGCCTGATATTTGTAAGGAAGTTGATAGGAGGAATAAAAATGAAAACTGAAATGAGAATGCAAACAGTGAAAAGAGCAAAGCGATTTTACATTGCAGACGATGGCAGAGAGTTTACGGAATTCGACGAATGTTTGGATTGGGAAGTAAATATGTATCTTAGACAACTCAAGGACAGTAAGGACATAATTGAGTGTAAGGAGCTGCTTGGCTATCACCCATTTAATTATATACAAGGTCCTGCAGAGCACGCCTCCTTTAGATGGTTTAAGCCACTAAATAAGAGGGGTATTGAATTGTTGAATAAGACTTTTCCTTCTGCTGATATTCCATTAACCTATTCGAATATTGGTAAGTGGGTATGCGTTGCATATGAACCACCTAAACATAACTATTGCTGGTATACCCTTGCTGAGAGTATGCGATATGCAAATAAGGTACTCGCTCTTATTAATGACACTGAACAGATGTATGAAGCACATAATTAATAGTTAATTATAGGAGGCTGAACAAATGAGCAGAGAAGAACTTATCAATAGCCTGAGAGAAATAGCAAACACAGGCAGTATTAGTTCACAAAACAGGGATATATGCGCGGAAGCTGCTGACGTTATAGAGGAGCTTAGTAAACAGGCCATAAATTGGCATGACGCTCCAAGCGACCCGCCTCCGGAATATGTGTCAGTGATAGGACATATACCAAGTCAAGATCCATTCCCTACTTCGCGTGAATGTTTTGTAACCCCCAAAGGAACATGGTTTTGTCATGCTTTGTCTGAGGAGTGTGAAGTGACAAATTGGGCTGAGATGCCTAAATATAAGGGAGGAAATGTTAGAAATGGTTAATGAGGAACGTTTGAAAAAACATTTAGCCATGGCTAAAAGAATCGTTAAAGACACAAATACATTGAACAAAGAATACAAAGGACAGACGCCACAACAAGTAGTAGAACTGCTGTCTGCTGCAATAGAGTGCGATATTCCTCCAGAGGAAATGTATGTCGATGGTTGGCATATGATTAAGCTAAAGTGCCATTATGGTAATTTTTGCTTTGACGTAGTTCATAATTACAGACTTACAAATAAGACTACACATCAAACGCTGAATGATAGTAAATGGTATATTCATTTTGGTTGTGGAGGTTGTGGGCGATTGAATTTATGCACGAGTTCCGCCTATGCCTATAAAGCAGAGGCTGAGGACGTTTGGGTTAATTTTCTAAAGCGCATACAGGAATATAACCCCATAGATTGGGACAGTGTAAATAATGACTATATATTCTCCGTCGAAAATGGGTATAAGCTGTATAAAGACTTTGGTAATATATATAAACAGGCCGTCAATGATATGCGTCGCGCTATTGCCGTATATAAAAAGGCTGAACTTGAAGCAGAGATTAAACGGCTTGAGGAAGGAGAGGTATAAATGGATAAATGCCCAATTTGTAACTATAGAATTGATATGTGCCAATGCCGATATGGTGGTAGTTGTCATCCTGACAGAAGCAAGCGTAGAGCAGTGGTCTTGGATCACCTATATCTGTTCTCTCAAGAACAAATTGCGCATATCGTAAATATTCAAAGACAATGCCCAATTTCTTATCCCGATGAAGATAGAGAAAATATAAGAAAAGAACTGCTTGATGAATATACGCCTGAATATAACATTACAAAGATAGCAAATGAAGAAGATATGACCCAAAGTGAAGCAATAAAAGCTGCTTGCAAAGCGATGGAATCATTGACAGCATCGCTTTGGTCGCGGAGATAGTGAAGATAGGAGAATAATTATGGAAGAAGTAAAAAATTACCCACCTTATTTGGATCACGCAAAGCCATACAAGGCGAAGACTAACGCCGAAAGTATTCGGGCATTGAGCGACGAGGACTTAGCAAATTTTTTAATTGGCTTTTCATGGCTTGCAGAAAATGGTGTCAGAATGTGCTATAAGACAATTACTAAATGGCTTCAGCAGCCAGCAAAGGAGGAATAGTCCATGAGCGAAGTAACAGCAAGGTATTTTCAAAAATGTGATATATGTAATCAGGAATTTCAGCTTAAAAGTAAAACAGCACCATTGGGGAAGGCTATATTACCCGGCTGGTTTATTCCATGCGATGGTGGTGGACCAACGCCAACATTAATCCCCGTAAATATATGTCCTACATGCTTACAAGAAATGTCGGAATACTTGCAAGATAAGTATATATTGAAGGATATCGATTATGGAGGAATTCAAGCTGGTAAAAAGCTCCCACGGAGGGAAGTCAAAGATGAGTAAAGAATATATAACCAAAAGTGAGGCGATAGAAGCTGCTTGCAATGCGGTGGAGCAAAGATGGACGAGGAGGTAGCCGATGAAACTTGTATCTGTCAGCCATGGGCAGAGCAGACTTAACTTTTTCCGCGACCAACTTGCCACCGCAAATCGGAGGTTGGACTGGTCGATGAAGCACAATCCTGACTGGTATGACCATTCAGAAAAGGGAGAAGTGGTCAGCTTCTACGAATGGGCTGTAAAGATGGCGGAGAAAGAGGTGGATAGTAATGAGCCTTGACATCACGATTAAAGAGCGGAAAGAGTTCTACTGCCCAGACTGCGGACGACTGGTAATGGCACAGGATATCGGCGCAGAGTGTTCTGGTGGGAGAGTATGGTACAACTTCCTTGAGCCAATCGGATACTACGTTCCGTATGAAAAGCGGACTGATGAAAACGATTGGTACGGGGAGGACATGGTACTTACCGAAGCACAGGCGAAACAACTTGCTGACTTTGTTTCTGATAATGAACCATACAACGCCCGGGATATTGAATGCCTAGTAGCAAGGGCGTTGCTGCATGGCAATAAAGTGGTAATCAATGCGGATTGGTGAGGTGCTGACAATGAATAAAGAATACATAGAACGAGAAGCGGCTAAGAAACGGCTTAGAATGTGGATTACATATTGTGTATTAGACGGGGACAATGATGCGGCAGACTGTGTTAGGAGCTGTATGGACCTCCTCGATAGTATACCCGCTGCTGATGTTGTTCCGGTAATACACTGCAAGGATTGCGTATATGCTCATCCTCTAAAGGATTCGAAATACGACTATTTGTGTCGTTACTGGAACGGGCATAGTTGTAATCAAAATCAGTTTTGTAGTCAGGGTAAAAGAAAGGAGAAAACAAAATGAACATGACAGACTGGGCAAAAAGAGAAATTGAAATCGCTTGTGCAAGAGAACGTGGTGATAAAAACACCGATGAGTGGGACTATGGGTGTGCTTGCTATGAAAGTGCATATAAGGCATTTCAAAGCCTTGTTGAGGACGAGCATAGTGGAATGAGTATTAGATTGACTCAAAATATTCTAAATCGTCTAATTGACGGAAAGCCCTTGACGCCTATTGAAGATACGCCCGATGTGTGGGGAATGACATCAGGTCATAATGGCCAAACCAGTTATCAATGTAAACGAATGAGCTCTTTTTTCAAAGACGTATACCCAGATGGAAAAGTAAAGTATATAGATGTAAACCGAGTTATTTGTGTAAATAAAAACGACCCTCATAATACATGGAGAAATGGTTTCATTTCCAATCTTATCCATGAGAAATACCCCATAACTATGCCGTATTATCCATTGGCTAAACCATTCGTGGTTTACTGCACCGAGTGTCTAAGTGACCCTAAGAATGGTGATTTTGACACTATTGGAGTTTGGTATGTATTGAAACCTGATGGCGAAAAGGACACTATCGAACGCTTTTTTAAGGAATCCCCCAACAGCTGGGAAGAAATCACTAAAGAAGAATACTTTGAAAGGAGAGATAAGAGCTGTGTTTGAAAATTATCTTTGCATCAATGGAAAGAAAACGGAATTGACCGACGAACAGATGCGGCAACTTGGCATAACGCCTGTTGAACCTGTGGAAAGTGAAATAGCAAAGATGTCCCGTATTTCTAAGGCAGGAGAAGCGACAGATTACTACAATGTACACGACACCATTGTAGTGGATGGCATTACATTTGAGATTGTGGGCATAGGTCACGATATAGACTCTTTAACTGGAAAGTATAACACTATCACGCTTAGACAGGTGGATCATATAAAAAAGAGTCGCATAAATCCTGGTCCTTGTCCTGAGGGATTTGCTGCCTCTACACTGGATAAATCTCTTATGGAATCGCCCCAAAACTGGCTTCCTGAATCAATATTGCCTTATGTACGTAAAGTGGCGAAAGAATATGTAACGTGTGACGGCAGTGTTAAGGTTATATATCGCAAACTATGGGTGTTTTCTGAAAGCGAAATGTTTGGCAGTGCCATTTATTCACCTGCCGAGACCGGTGAGCGATATGAAGCATTCGCAACAAGCAAGGATAGAATCGTAAATGACGAGGATGGTTCTACTTGTGCGGCTTGGCTACGCTCCGCGTATGTCGATAACCCCAACTACTTCTGCGAGATCAGTAAATTTGGGAGCGCGAGTGGTGCTTATACCAATACCTCGTATGGCGTGGCACTGGGCTTCTGCGTTTAAAAATGTAGTATCATAGAAACAAAACAGGATATGACAAATACTGCAATATAAGGGGGCTTAAATGTCATATACAATACACCCCTACAGTACAGACAAAGGGAACACAATTATAAGCGTAAACGACAATATATCAAGCATAATGTCACGGATGGTGCAGATTGCAGGGCGATTATGCGAGAACTATGCAAGCGATATATACTATTCGTTGTCTGGATATGATTACGCCGTGCGTATGGATTATGATTATGACAAGCTACTCGTGTTTTACAAATTTGGTGTAATTGAATACACTGTAGAAAATGATATTGTAAAAGGTAAACCGTATGGTATCCAATATTGGAGGCTGACATGGAACCCTTACAAGAAGGAGGGCTTGTTTACACGAGTGAAATTGAAGGAATTGAAGAAGGAGGTAAATAATGGGTAATTCTAAAGAAACCAATGTTGCATCTAAAGGGATAACAGAAAATTACAGTATAGCTATACCAACAATTGATCCAATAAAGGGAGTTCAGACAATCACTACCAGTGATGTGGAAATTATAGATTTGAGAGCTAAGTATCAGTCGCTTGTTATGGAAAAAGAAAAGAACAGTGGGGATGCACCTGATACGTATAATGCTGGTTATTGTGCTGGTCATAGAGATGGGCAGATCGAATTGCTTCAATTGATTCTGGGCATTTACGATAATTGATGCGAAAGGAGGGATAGCAATAATGCCTAAGTTCTATATACATGAACAGCACGCTGGGGTCTGTGAAAAGACCAGTGGTTATTGCAGCGAAGGGCCCTGCCCACATGAAGACATAAGAGATTTTATTATTGCCGATGAGGCATGTCAAGATTGCGTACATGCTCGACCTATACAAAAACTAAAGTACCAACATGCTTGTCCGCACTATAATGGACCTGATTGTAATCTAACTTATTTTTGTAATAAGGACAGAGAAGGGAGTATAGATGTACATGAAAATAAACATATCAAACAGTAGCAAAGCCGCGTTCCACTCACTGAGCCTGGGCGAGATCTTTCTAATTAACGGTTCTGACGTATGCGTGAAAATCGACTATGAAAGTAACACATGGAATGCATGGAATTTTCGAGCCAAAGACCTACAAATGATAGACGATAATGCCGAAGTAATTATTCCAAAAGAAGTCAGTATGGAGGTAATACTATGACGCCTAAAGAACAATTTATATCAATCTTCAATGAGAAGATTAAAAGACCGGGCAGCGATAGACTGCTTCAATGGTTAAACGAATCGGACTTTTTTATAGCCCCGGCATCCACAAGATTCCATGGAAATGTGGAAGGAGGCCTGGTGCTACATAGTCTATGTGTATATGACTATTTGTTAAGGGAAATTAACCTTGAAAATTGCACCGATTTGTATACCGAGGAAACAGTGGCGATTGTTGGTTTGTTGCATGATATATGTAAAACCAATTATTATGTGAAGGGTACACGTAATGTAAAGGAAAATGGGGTTTGGGTTCAAAAAGATATTTATGAGATAAAGGACGATTTCCCCATTGGTCATTCTGAAAAATCAATTATAATGTTGCAGAATTTTATGAAATTAACTAGGGATGAAATTCTTGCCATTAGGGCACATATGGGTGCTTTTGATAACGCTCATAAGGGTGGGGACCCATTCCTGTCGAATGTTTTCAATCAGTGTAAGCTTGCGATGCTGCTTCATATATCGGATTTGAAAGCATCTTATTATGGGGTATAGCCTAAGGCTATAAACCCTAATTCATCATTCTAAAAGTAAACAAGGAGATAATAATATGCCTCAATACGCAGACGCAGACAAGCTACTTGCACTTTTTTCATTTGATGATGACCCTGAGCTGAGTCATTTGAATGAAACTGGTCGCGTCCCAATACCTTTGATAAAGGACAGTATAGAAACATATATTGTAAAGGATGTTGTCCAAATTAAACATGGCCACTGGGTTAACCCACATTGGAAAAATAGTAATTACTGTTACGATTGCTCTAAATGCAAAAAGGAGGCAATGCATGAAAAATATGAATGGGCTAAACAAGGTATATACCCCATCTGCCCAAACTGTGGTGCACGAATGTCTGTCCCAAAGGACTAACGAAGAAAAAGCCAATACGCCCACATTAGATGATATTATTAACATTGATTGGGAAACTATAAGAATATTTGGACTACATTCGCCTATCATAGAGTGGTAATTTAACCAAAGCCCCCACGGCTTCAGTCGTGGGGGTTGTTAATGAAAAGGTAAAGGATAAATTAAGGTATAATGAAATAAATACATAAGAGAGGGTTAAGGAAATGATTCGTTGGGATTCCTTACAAATGCAGCCAGATGGTTATGGCCGATTTTTTACTACTCATAATTATAGGGATAAACTAATGAAATGTTTGCAAGAAGCATTAGGGGAGTTTGAATTGGGTTATATGCCGGATAATATGATACAATATCTACCGGACATACCTGCATATCAGTATTCTTCCAAGTTATTTACAAATGTGGTACCTTTAGGGAAATTTAATCCTAATATTAAATTTATATATGACGTATGTTATACAAATAGGGTGCCCTTTGGTGCTATATGCCCAATTAAATCCAACGAGCGTTATATGGATAATCTAATATACACTTTCGAGGGACTAAAGGATTGTGTAACCATGCTGTATATGACAGGCGGAATAACCAAAGATGCTTGTTTGTACTCCCTATACATGGAGGAATTTATATAAGATGTATACAAAACGTTATAATAACTTATCCCAGTTTAAGGATTATTGGCGGGATTTAGAAGTATATAACCAAAGCAAACCATCCATTACTAATGAAGATATTATTGAAGCCATACGTAAAAATGATACTGAAGAAAATAGAATGAAATTGGTCACCAATAACCTGGCACTTGTAACCATGATTATTACCGATAAGTGTAAAGATTTAATTTATGATGTAGAAGATCTTATAGGAATGGCTAATTTAGGTCTGGTCAAGGCCGCTTTAACGTTTGATATAGACAAAGGTCTTAAATTTAGTACCTATGCCGTAGCCGTGATCTATCGTGGTATTCTTAATGGTATGAAAAATAAAGGTTGGGTCACACATCTTTCAGCGACATCTGTAAATGAACCAATGCATAATATAAGTACAGGCGTTCTGCGAAATATGGAGGATGCCGTTTGTCTTCAAGATACGTTAATTGATACAACTGATTTGGAAAAAGAAGTAATTATACCCATTATTAAAAAGAATAATCTAAAATTAGTTACATATATACTTAATAGTGTAAAATTAAGCACGGTCGAACAAAGGGCTATATTTAGCTATTATGGTTTCTATAATGATAAAGAATTAAACTTAACTCAAACAGCTAAATGTTTAGGATTAAGTTTAACCGGTACCCGCAAAGTCCTAAATCGCGCACTTAAAAAAATGCGTGACTTTATAAATACCAAGTGGCCTGCCCTATCCATAGAGGATGTTGTTTAAGCACCCTTGAATTATTCCTATTTATGTTATATAATATTAACATAGAAGTAGGAAAGGAGGGCCTTAAAACCAGTTGAAAAGTTGTTAATAGTATTATCAAAACTTAGCCGCTAAAACCCCTGCCTTTAGGCATGGGGATACAGCGGCTCTAAAAGAATATTGAACTTTGACAAATAATACTTGTATTAGATTGCTATTTGTGGTATAATACAAGTATGGAATACAAAAGTAATAACAATGTCGTATATAGCTGCAAGTATCATGTGGTCTGGTGTCCGAAATACAGGCGAAAAGTTCTTGTTGGCGATGTAGAAACAAGGCTTAAGGAAATCGTTAAACAAGTATGCGATGAAAACCAAATAGACCTTCTTGAAATGGAAGTCATGCCTGACCATCTGCATCTACTGCTTGAAGTTGACCCCCAGTTTGGAATACATAAGGCGGTTAAGCTCATAAAAGGCAAGACTTCTCACATATTGAGAACGGAGTTTAAGCATTTAACAACCAAACTGCCTACTCTATGGACAAACAGCTACTTTGTTTCAACTGTAGGCGATGCGCCGCTTGCAATAGTCAAGCAATATATTGAGTCTCAGAAAACATCGCAAAGGGAGTAACTATGCAAAAGGGATATACTGCTCGGCTCTATCCGAGCGAGGAACAATTAAATATCCTAAACAAAGCCTTTGGTGCGACAAGATTTGTATATAACTACTTTCTTGCCGAGCGGATTCGCTCATATAAGGAAGACGGTGTTTCGCTTACCTACAATAAGACTGCAAATATGCTGACAACTCTTAAACGAGACAAAGACCACCTTTGGCTTCTTGAAACGGATAGCATGGCTCTGCAAGAAGCTCTTAGAAACCTTGATAGAGCGTATCAAAACTTCTTTAAGAAAAATGCTCGCTTTCCGAGGTTTCATTCAAAGCATGGAAAACAGTCTTTCCGCACAAGAAATCAAAGCAATGGCATACGCATTGCGAATAACACCATCAAAATTCCAAAGGTTGGTTTTGTTAAATTCAAAGGACTTAAAGACCTTGAGGGCAGAATACTTAATGCAACCGTGTCAATGTCTGCAACCGGTAAATACTATATATCTCTTTGCGTTGAACAGAAAGACGTTGTTCTTCCTAATGATGGCTGCATGGTAGGTATAGATGTCGGGCTTAAAGAGTTCTATACCGATAGCAATGGCAAGGTAGTAGAAAACCACAAATACTACCGCAAGCACGAAAAGAAGCTCATCCGTGAGCAGCGAAGTCTTTCTCGCAAAAAGAAAGGTTCTAAAAACCGTAATAAACAGCGTGTCCGCCTTGCAAGGACACACGAAAAGGTGGCTAATATCCGTAAGGACTTTTTGCATAAACAGTCGGCTATGCTCGCAAGCGAAAACCAAGTTGTGTGTGTAGAAGACTTAAACATTAAAGGGATGCTTAAAAACCATCACCTTGCAAAGTCTATATCGGATGTTAGCTGGTCGGAGTTCTTTAGGCAACTTGAATACAAGACCAAAGAACATGGTGGTGTCTTGGTAAGAGTGCCTACATTCTACCCAAGTAGCCAAACTTGCAGCTGCTGTGGGTATCAGAATCCACTTGTTAAAAACCTTGCTATTAGAGAGTGGTTTTGCCCTAAATGCGGTTCTCACCACGATAGAGACCAAAACGCTGCAATTAACATTCTAAACAAGGGCTTAGAGCTACTTGAAGATTAAACCTAAACATAAGTACCGTGGGGCACACGGAAACTGGGAGTAATCCCTACGCTTGTGGACATCGTGTAAGACCTATCTATGGTAGGCAGTGATGGTTGAAGCAAGAATCCCCCGGCTTTGGCCGTGGGGAGTGTCAAAACATTAAATAAATAATTAATCGTTAATCGTTATAATCGTTATCAATCAGTATAGTAATCAACGGAGGCTACTAAACATATGGCTATTAAACTTATAGAAAATCGATTTCGTTTGGTCGAAAAGAAACTAAATGATGTTTTAACCCAATATAAAAATCCATATTATGACTCAACGACCATAGCTCAATCCATTGCTCAGCCACCCTATAATATAGATGTAGAAAATTCCAATTTAATAGAGTTAAACCCCAACTCCATATCCAACAAAGAGGATTGCCTGTTTATATTTAAACGGGCGGAAGCGGACAAAGGCCTGGAATATTATCAAATACAGCTATTTATTAATGGCAAGAGAAGTTCAAATTGGGGCACGTTAAGTGGTGGTCAATACGAAACTGCTGATGGTACTATAGTAACTATAAACAAAAAGGACTTAGGCAATACAAGCTTAAGTTGGTGTAAAAAATATTGTTATGCGGCATTTATATTTGATCCCTTGGTATTAAATAAGGACATTCAAGCACAGCGTAAACGCGATAAAGAAGGCATGGTTAAGCGCTATAAGCAAAGCGCAGAGGTCGACCCCATGGTTAAGCGCTATAATCCAAGCGCACGCGCTTATGTAAACGCCGACGATTATCGTGACGATTTTGTGGCATATAATCGCCTACCGGATAAGTCAGGTTATATTCGTAATAATTAAAAGAGGAATTACTGGTTAATTTAATGAAAAGTATTACCTATGGTGATGTCGATATAACTAAAATTAGAACAATTATAGAATCTCGAATTCACCATAACGAATCCCTTACGATTACAGTTGGTACCGATAGTCAATCATTTGCCAATTATACAAAGTTGGTAAATGTAATTGTGGTGCGTATTAATAATCGTGGGGGATTCTTTTTCTACGATTGTGAGTATGTGTCTTTAATTAAATCCCTACATGACAAACTCGTAACGGAGACCGTAAAAAGTATAGAAACCGCATATGCACTTTTAATGGAATTGAAAAAATCAAACATGGAAATAATTCGTGAACAAAAAATTACCATACATTCGGATATCGGGGTTAAGGGCCCTACCAATAAATTAATTAATGAAATTGTGGGTTGGATTACAGCAAGTGGTTTTGACTGTGAAATTAAACCACAATCCTTTGCTGCCAGCAGCGTAGCTAATAAATTATCTAAATAGGAGGTAGCTTATGGCCGACGTGGTTCATAAACTAACTAAAGAAGAATTTATGAATAAACTGAAAGACAGTAGGCAATTAAAAATCGAAGCTAAGCGCCAAGCCGAAAAATTAATGGCCCGGGAAATTACCGAGTACTATAAAAATCGTAAAATGAAACGTAAACCGAAAACAATATTTTGAGGAGGATTTAGAACTAGTTTATGTCACGCCAAGATGTATTTACTGTAGAAGGTACCGTAATTGCGGCCTACCCAGAAGCAAAATTTAAGGTTAAATTGGAAAATGGTCAGGAAGTTGTGGCTCAGGCTTCGGGTAAGATGCGAAAGAATATGATTAAAATTATCATAGGCGATAAGGTAAAGGTGGAATTCAGTGTTTACGATGTTACAAATGGACGTATTATTTGGCGCGAACATGTCGAATATGCCGTAATATAAAGCATAAATTTCTGGTAAAATGTTATAAATACCACTAGTTGTAAAGGAGAACTATAATGGGTAATAAAATATTTGAAAACACCCTGGCTGACGAAGTAAGAAATTTTAGCGCATTAAAATCCAAACGCAAAAGTAATGAAACCATAGAACAGTGTATTGACGAAATAATAGAATTTATTAATGCCGATAAAAGTCTGGGGTTATTTCAAACCAGTTTTGGTATTTCAAACCCATTCTACGATATTATACAACGTAGTGGTTTGATGCATAGTTTTGAAATGGTTAGTAAATATTTTCCAGATAATACTTTTATAAATGGTGGTAATATTATAATACGGTATCGAAAATTCGATAAAAAAGGATGTCTTCCTAAACAGGTGGCATCTTATTATTATGATAATTACATATTGGAACGTATATACGAAACTGCCTATGAAGGCAATCGTGAAATTAAATTCAAACGCGACGGCAATAAATGGTTAAATGATAAATACAGACCTTTTATATTAAAGCTATTGGAACGCGATGGTTTTAAGTACGACTACAAGGATTCAACGACATCGTCAAGATATCATACGCTGACTATAAGTTGGTAGTAGAAATATATAAGAAAGGAGTTACGACAATGGGTTTGTTTTGGGTACATTACAAAAATGTAAATCAAGGCAGTATCGTATATGCGGAAACGGCAACCAAAGCTAAATATGTATTTGCTCGATATTGCAATGTGAATTACTGTAATGTTAGGGTAAAAACCATAATCAAGGATTTGAAGAATCTAAAGTTCCCGGGCATTATAGTAGATCAAACAAATTGGTTGGTTGCACTAAAAGAAAAGTAATTTTAAGAACGGAGAATATTCTTTTATGGGACTTAGCAAGCTGGAACAGGAAACCATTATAGTTTATAATAATGCCGAAGAAAATGCACATATCTATACCTGTAGAAGCAGTTTAATTAACAAATTACAGCGTTATGCCAATGAATTCCCCGATAAGGTAAAATGTATTGCGGAAGAGCTAAATGACGGTCATAGGGAATCTGCAAGCTTTATTTTCCCCAAGAAATACATATCCCTACGTAAGCCTAAAACCAGACAACTATCCGAGGAACAGCGGGAAAGAATGTCTAAATTGCATACCCTTAAATGCAATAATATGGAATGCGACGAGGAAGTCGATGAAGAAGTCGATGAAGAAGTCGATGAAGAAGATATGTTGGAATAACACTAAAGTATTGGGGATAGTAAATAAGCGTGGGTAATATAATTAACATAATGGATCGACTAAATACAGCCCCCATAAAAAATAACATTATAGGGGAAGGGGATAATAGCGTAAATTCCCCTAACCCTAATAATGTTATTAATATAGATGAATACATGTCATTTGAAGAGCATGACAATAATGCTGCTACAGATCAATTAAAGGATTTAATTTATGAACTAATGACGCCTAATGGTGTCTTTAAAATAAGCGGGGACGGCAAATGGGCATACTATAATGAAATTGCTCTTAAAATTAAACCCGAAAATATCCAGGAATTACAAATTTTTAGCGAAACAGCCCTTGCTTTAATACATATTATTGACGAGGAAAATGGGACAGATGGGTGCCAACTAGTTGATAAAGCGCATTGTTTACTGCTAATTTACTATATTTTAGTGCCATACATGTTTGAATTTTATAATAAACTAAACCCCATTATAAGTATAATCAATCTAATGGCTTCGAGTACGGCTTCAGGTATAGATAACCATACCAATGCTATAAATAACCTTAGTGAACAGAATAATAAAACTTCGCTATTGTTAAGATTATTAATGGAAGAAATGCCAGAAACAGTAGTTGAGAAGGTATATAACAAGTATAATGCCCTTATGGTATACACCAATATAGACGAAACAAAATAGTAAATAATTAAAATAGAGCAATAATTACTCCCCCTCGTGGGGAGTTTGTATTGAAATAATATAAAAAGTACATTGATTTTTAATAACTTAGTCCTTAAAATAATAATAGAGGAAGATAAATTAACCTCAATTTTATTTATTGACCACCATTGGGGCGTGGTGGACCTCCTCATTTATATATAGGGTCGGGGGTTAGCGCATTCCTCCGGCCCGCATTTATTTACAGTAGCTTATAGGGGGTAATAGATATGCCATTCTTTTTAGGCGAAAAGAAGATCGCTGGATTAGGAATAAATGATAAAAACTATGTAGTAAAAGAAACTACATTTAAAGACCCTTATGATTTACAGCAGGCCTATCCAAACGGGGATCCTGCTGCCTATATGATAGGGGAACATGGTGCCTATTCTATTTTTATATGGAATGAAGAAACCTTACAGTGGCAAGAAGTTGGTAATTTTGGACCATATGGCGAATCCATGACTGGCCCACGTGGATTTAGAGGTTATGGTATTTTATATAGTACTACTACCACTACGGACCAAGATGGTAATGAAGAAATTAGTGTATTTCTTACTCAAGAGCCCTTTAATAATAAAGAGCATATTGTAACCATTAAAGAGGCCGGACGTCAAGCTGCTGAAGCGCAAAGGAAGGCAGACGAAGAAACCCGCATTAGTAATGAAACTGAACGTCAAGGTAACGAAGCTCAACGTATAGCTGCTGAAGACCAGCGGGTATTAATGGAACAAATTCGTGTCCAAAAGCAAAATGAATACGCAAAAAATGAACAGACGCGTCAAACCAATGAACAGGGTCGTGTAGAAGCTGAACAAGCTCGTGTAGAAGCCGAACAATATCGTCAATTATTGGTCGATGGTCAAATGGGTCTATATTTACAAAACAGATTACCCATTTATACGGTTACTTCAAGCATTACTACGCAGCCCTTTAAGAAATTTAATGTCATAAATTATAACAATACTTTTTATGAATGTATTAGTGATACCGAAGTGCCTGCTGGCGCCAATTTATTAGATACAACTAAATTTAGTTTTCTATATACCATAAACTCTGGTGGCGATGGTAATAGTGGTTGTTTATTTATGACCGAAGAGGAATATAACACCCAACAAGCAGCTGGAAACCTAAAAGAGGGCACTTTATATTTTGTACGCCAAAATAAGTAAGGAGTATCTAATTAGTGGCTAATACAAGATTTTTTATTAAAACCGTAGACCCTGAAAACCCCTACAAAGAAAAAGTCGTTTGGGGTTCGTCTTTAATGGGCTCGGATCCAAACGATGAAACTGAAGCCGATTGCGGTGTATGGGATGGACTCATGTATATAAGTGAATCCAATGAAGAATGGGGAGACTGCACTGGGGACCAAAAAGTATATTTTGGTGGTAAAGCAGTTAAATTAGGGTTAGACGTTTGCGATGTAGGCGAAGGGGATAAAGTAAAAACCCGTGTAGCCTACTCTGCTAATCGAGGAAAATTATTAGAGGATCAGGTAATAGCACTGGCAAACATTGTGGCTAATCTATCAGGTTATGTTAGTGACCATACCACCATACATTTAGACGCTTCCACACAGGCGGCGGCAAACGCCGTAGCTCAGGCAATAATAAACTTACAATAAATAAAACAGGACAGCAAAGAGGTAAATATGAAAAGTATATCGTATTACTCCGGATTACATTTATTAACATCGCAGGAATTTGATAATATGATTACAAAAGACCCACAGGGTCTATATTGTATTATAGATGCCCCAACGGCACCACATAATTATAAACATTATAAGGATGGTACCGATCCATTAAAAGCAAAGGATATTGGGGCGCTGCCAGACGAAAGCCCAGTAGTATTGGATTGTAAGAATGGCCCATTTGTGTTCCAAATGGATACCAACAATACAATATTTGGTCAAAATGTTCAAGCGATAGCATTTTACGATGGTGTAAATAGTAAATATAAAAATAGTAATAATCCGGTACTATTATTGGGTAGCCCTCAGGTTAATGCCCAAACCGTATCCCCAACAATAAATGGGGTACCTGGCCTGAGAAATGTAATTGTAGGTAACACAGCCCCCGATTCCAACACCGGAAGTGTGGGGGATATGTATATTCATACTGGTCGAGCGATTTATGTTAAGGATGCCAATAACGCGTGGGTAGAGTGTGGTACCAAAAGTCTGGAGAACGTATATATGCCCATTAGTGGTGGTACCTTCACCGGTCCAGTAACATATGCTGGAGGTGCGGGTTCCTTTAATGTTACTACAACCACAAAAGCTCCTGGTTATTTTTATGCCGGCAGTACCGCACCTACTTCGGCAACCAGATTAAATTACGATGGTTATTTTTATGCAACCAGGGTATATAACGCATATATGGCTGACTATGCCGAAGTATACTCCATTGAACCTGGCTTTGAACCTGGTATGGTGGTGGTTATAGATCCTTCGGACGACAATGAGGTCTCTATATGTTATATGGAATGTGATAACAATGCCTTTGGTGTTATTTCGGATAATTATGCGTTTTGTATTGGTGGTGACCCCGATGAGACCCATGCACCTATTGCATTAGCCGGAAAGGTGCCTGTATTGATAGATGGTGAATGTAAGAAGGGTGATTATCTTATTACATCCTCTAAACGAGGACATGCTAAAGCTGTAAAGGAACTCGATAACATACCACGTGGGTGTATTATTGGTAGAGCATTACAAAATAAAAAAGCTAATGAAAATTCTGTACTTTGTGCTATTTTTAGAATGTAGGAGGTGACCTTAATGCCCGATCGCAAAGTTATTGCCCAAGAATTCGTTAATCTAAAAAATAGGGTTCGTAATGAAATGCGTCGTAGAAACGGTTACGGGTCTATGGTATCCTATGCCGATGCTAAATACGATTTTAAGAACTCCGCATTACCTAATACATTATTAAGATTGGAATATATGACCCAAAATCAAATTCCGTTAAGAGCGGTATCCACTTCTCAACTCCCAGAAAATATTAAATTAGTTATTACGGAATCCGATATGGCAGCAATGGAAGCTAAAATTACCGCTTATGAGTCTCAACCAAGAGGGGCTCGTACCAATAACGACTGCGATGCCATGTGTAGTGGTATGTGCGTAACACAATGCACTACTACCTGTTCGGGTTCTTGTACTGGCACTTGCAGTGGTGGTTGTAGTGGTAGTTGTTCGGGCGGATGTTCAGGTGACTGTTATGGTGGCTGTGGTGGCTGCGGCTGGGGCTGTTCCGGAGGCTGTTCCAGTGGTTGTGGTGGCTGTGATAATAAAGGCTGTGGTCCATCTTGTGGTTATTGTACATGTAATCCCACCTGTCATACCTGTGGTTCAGGTTGTTCGGGCAGATGCTCTTGGGCAGTCCAAGCCAATTAAATTACAGTAAAGAGGAATGATGTAAGATGTTAATAACTAATTTAATTCAAACCGAAATTGAGTTGTTTAAAATAATAATAGATGCACCAAAATTTTCTAAAGAGGAGTTGGTGTTATATATAGATGAACATTTTAAATCTTTCTTAGAGGATCCCAATTTGGAAATAGCTGATTTAAATAAAGCTATCCTATTTGGTATATTATTAAGGGGATTTAGAATTAAATCCATTAAATCCAGCATTACCGAAAAAGAATTAAATTATGTATACAAACATGTATTTGGTAAGGATTACGTGCCCTTTTCTATTTTTTATAATTTTTACCTTCTAAATACCAATAAAATTACTATAGAGGATTTCAATAATACGCTTTTCAAATACATAAAAGGTATTAACGATAACATGTTATCCAATACCTTGATTATATACACGGCTATTAAGATAAATTACAATAGATTAGAAAACACCACCTCGCAAAGCGAATTGGATTCCATAAAACAAATGTCTATATTTATGGAACACTTAAATAAAAATTCTTCGAGTGTAAAGAAACTAGATGAATATATATCTAAAGATCAAATACCTAAATACATTATATAAATAAGGAGTGGGTTAGATGGACATTTCATATAAACAAAACAAGTTTAAAAACTTAATATCGGACTCTAAAAACCTGTCCTTACAGTTATCCTTTATTAATTTATTAAACCATATCAATTCATTGGATGTTGAATATATAAGAGCTTTTAAATCCGAGCTGCAGAATCTGCAAGAAACATTGGATTACAACATGTTAAATGGTATCCTGGATCTGTTGGACGCTGCAATATTACAGTACTATAAGGAATGCCCAAACAAAGACAACTTTAAAAATCAATTAAGTAACCTTTACATAGAATTATTTGCGGATTATAAAGAAACGCTGCCGTGGATAGTTTATTGGGATATATTAACCATACGGTATTGTATTAAATATGGATTAATAGGTGAGCCACTATTTAGGGATATGTTATATACCATTATAGCAGACTATAACAGGTGTATAGACAGCATTGCTCCAATATATAGACATTATTTTTCTAAATTTATATTGGAGTTGTATTTACTAATCTATTTAGATTATAATGATCTTTATAAGGATTGGATAAATGTGGTGGACATAACGTCCATAAGTAATAAAACGAAAGAGTTTTTAACAAACGATGTATATGAAATAAAATTCTTTATACTGGAAAGGAATGCTGACAATGAACGTTAATAAGGGTATGAAAGAGTATAAAATAATAAATTTATATGACGACCCTACACTATATTACCTGGAAAGCGTTACTTGGGAAATACGTGGATTGCAATTTCTGTTAAATAGATTTTTAGAACGTCCAGAAACAGTTGAAAATAATACCAAATTAGATGAGTGGAAGAACGAATTACAGGATAAGATCAAAGAGGAACAAATGATAATGCAGGAAATTCTGCGAACGGCATTAACCAAAGAGGAATGTAACGATATAAAGAATTATCAAATCTATATTGACTATATTTTGGAAAGGGCAATTATATATGAGCAGGATATTTATTCCTAATACTAATATTGGGGAATATCTCAAGGATCTTAATATTAGGTTTAATATTAAGGATGAATTTGCCAGTAATTACGAACGTCTATTTTACCGAGGCTGTAAAAATATCACCTTTATAGTTACACATAACTGTAATTTACGTTGTACCTACTGCTATGAAAAGCATAAAGAAAATAATGCCATGAGCTTGGATATAGCTAAAAAGGCAGTTGATTTTTTATTCGAAGAGGATGAAAAACAATCAGTAATTGTAAATCGTCAAGATGCGGATTGTCTAATTCTAGAATTTATTGGTGGTGAGCCTCTAATTGAAATAAATTTAATTGACCAGATTTTGGACTACTTCCTGGATAAAGCAATTAGCCTCAATCATCGTTGGGCAAGAAATTTTTTAATATCCATATCTTCGAATGGTGTATTATATTTTTCAGAGGACGTTCAGAGATTCCTTCATAAATATGATGGTAAATTTAGCATGAATATTTCCATTGATGGTAATAAGGAACTGCATGATAAATGTAGATTATTCCCAGATGGACGCCCTTCATATGATATTGCTATAGCTGCTGCCCGGGATCTAAAGAAAAGATTTAATCAAAGAAGTACGAAGATGACTATTTCCCCGGACAATATTCCATATTTAAGTGAAGCGTGTATTAGTTTACTCCAGGAATTAGAATGTAATGTCCTACACGCTAATCCCGTATATGAAGAAGGTTGGGAACCACGTCATGCCAAAATATATTACAATGAATTGAAAAAATTTGCCGATTACCTTATTTCCAATAAATTGTGGCAAACGGTATATACACCTCTATTTAAGTTAGAATCAGTATTTAAGCATGACCCAAATAAAACCTCTAATTGGTGCGGTGGAAATGGTCGAATGTTGGCCTTTGATGTCGATGGTAAAATTTATCCTTGTTTAAGATTTGCGCCAGTATCCATGCCCAAGCATTTAAGTGACAATTGTGTATTGGGGGATGTTTGGCATGGTATCCAAGGTAATGATAAATTTTTTAATTCGCTTAGGGATATTACCTGGGATTCCCAAAACCCCGAAAAGTGTAAAAAATGTAATGTAAGTAGTGGTTGTGCGTGGTGTACAGCATACAATTATGAAAAATTTGGTACCCCTAATAAACGAGCAACCTTTATATGTGACTTACAAAAAGCAGATGTGCTCGCTACAGTGTATTACTATAATACCATTTTAAAACAACTGGATTCTAATTATCGGTTACCTCTATTACTGGAATACGAAGAATGTAAAGATTATATTGAGGAATCCGAGTACAAAATAATACAGGACTTAAGTACATAATTTACTTGATATAAAGTAAGTTATGTTATATAATATTTATATTAAATAAAATTCAGGAGGCAAATATGTCTAACATTCAATTAGGTGATTACATAATACAACAGACGCAAGGTGGCTGTTTAGTTAGGGATAACAGTGGTAAAATTGTATTTGAGGCACCCACCGAACAAGATGCCGCAGCCTTTATAAAAGAAAAGATGAATAAAGAAGAAAGTAAACACTTAACCGAATCACGTAAATGGTCCGATGAAATATATACATTGGAGGATGTGCTGGATGCAATTGCTAATAACATCTCGGATAGTGCACTTGATCGTACTTTACGGGTCTTTCAATTTATCACCCGCAAACTTAACGGATCCATGCGTACCGTAATTGAGGTTATTTTGGATGCATATGATGGTTTGGGCTATGAATATCTCTTAACCGAGCTTTCCAACAGTACTAATATTAAAAACATCCCCGGTGACGGTGGTGGCGAATTGCATGTTATGGAGTTAACAACAGATAACGGCACAATTACTTGGATTTGGGAACGTGGTAATAACGGTCAGGATCATTATTATTTCAAAAATGAGGATGAGATTAATCAGGCACAAGAACGCTGCGAACAGCAGTGGGATAAAGAAAATGATCTCTCCAATATGGACGAAGCAAAGCTTATAGAGTCTACTAAATTAAACTATACCCTAAGTACCCTTGGGGATATAATGAATACCTTTGGGGACGACGAGCTGGCAGCTAATCTGGACATGTATAAATATATAGCAGGTCAACTTGGAATTAAACGTATGGAGTTTATAGTCATACCTCAGTTTAATTCCACCATTAAAGATCTGCTCTCCGAAGAAAATGTACTTATCCGTAATAAGAAATTTGATAATGGCAGCACCGTAGAATCCTGTTTGGTGGAACGTACCTATTTCCCAATTCTATACTGTATGGAGATAAAGGGAAATAACGTAGCTTATTATTTCCAATCCGATGTGGACGTTAAGGATTTGATAAATTATTTAACTGAGATACAAGGTAAAGAAGAATAAGTAACACAATTAAGGGAAAGGAGAATATAAACAATATGGCTTCAATTAAAAATGATTCTTGGTTTAAGGGCTTAAAGGATGTAACTTCCCAATATCCAGAATATGGGGCGAGCGATTTAAGACCCAACCACATAACTGATGGTTTTGGTCATGTATATGAAATCCCAGATAATGGCTATTCCTCTAAATTTGAATACAAGGGTTATCAGTTTAGGTATAATTATGATACCCGAGAATTGGAAATGTTAAAAGGTGGGGAAGTAATATATACTTCTGCTTTAGATGCGGTAAATTGGTTTGACGGCCCATCTTATTGGATAAAAAGCCTTTATAATGAGTTTGCACAGCTCGCTAATAATGAGGCTTGGTATGAGGATGAGTCTATGTCAGAAAGTAAAGCTAAGGGCGTAAAAATTACGGAGGATTATAATATATTTATCAATAAACCTCTTAAAGAGTTTTTAGCTACCCTGGATGGTAAAACCCCAATAGAACTTAAAACCTCAGGGGATATGCCTCATTTTGGTGGTAGAGTGTTGCAAATTACTTGGCAATATGCCGATAAACCTATAAAATCCATTGAAGAAACCGAACGTGGATTAATTGTATCGCTGGATAGGTAATATTTATTAAATTTCAGCCCAGGTTAATGTTTACCTGGGCTATTTAATTCTTGTAAAATTACAATAAGTTTAATAAAATTAAATAAAGAGATAAAGTAGGTGTTATAATGAAACATATTTTACTTGAATATCGTACACTAATGGAAGCCTCACTCTCAGAGATAGTTCAAGATTGGACCACCAGTAATAACCTATATAGTTTAATTAGTCCGATTGTATCCCAGGGCTACCATAAAGCCACGATTACGGATTTAGAATTACCTTTAGATAAGTATATATCTATTGAAGAGTATTTAGATAATTTTGTGGACTGGGTATATGAAATATCCGAACAAGACCCTCTACCAGCTGAGCTTCAAGGGGATATAAGTATTAATAAACTATTCGACTATTATATACATAGTGACGAGTATTTTGATACGTTAAAAGATTTAATTAACGATCCCTCCGTAATGGAGGATGTTCGTGCTATGCAGGGATCAGAGAATATAGATTCAGAGGTGTGATATGAAGAAATCCAAGCATAGGTCACAATATACATTAAAGCGTAAAGAGACAAGTAAAATACTCTTGTGGTGTGTGCTGGTTATATGTTTTTCATTCCTATCCATAATTGTTGGGGCTTGGGTCCTATACGACAGAAGCGATGCCGGAGTAATTGCATCTATCTTCGCCCTACCGATTACAGCCGTTATTATATGGTATTACAATAAAGCCAAAGCCGAAAATTTATTAAAGATTCGTAAAAGTATTATGCAAGACAGTGCAGAACATTTAGACGAAGAGTCCTATAAAGAAATGATGGCTCAAACCAATGCAGACTTTATTGATAATATAGATAAAAGAATTGTAGATTTACATTCGGAAAGTAGTAATCACTATAACGAATAAATATATTTATTAGGAGGTTTGTTAAAATGCAAATAAATGAAAATGTAATTAATTGGGCAAACGTTATTTGTCAGGTTATATGGATCGTAGTGGTATTAATTTTAATACCTCTTTACAAAAAAGTTAAACCTATCGTTATGAATTATCTTACCCAGAAAATGGGTGCGGCCAATCTTCAAATTGTAATGAATATGTTATCGGATTTAATTATATCCGCCGAAAAGAATATTGTTGGTCCTAAAATGGGCAGCAATCGTAAGGAATTTATACTTAACCTATTAAAAGAATACGGTTTAGTAAATGAGAGTAATAAGGATATTGTATCAAATCTTATTGATGGTCTTTGCGAACAATTAACCAAGGAAGAGTTAATTAATACCACTAAATAATCACGCAAATTGGAGGATATTATAAAATGCGTTACGGAGGAGTCGTATTAAAGCGTGGTAGTTCTGGCCAAGAGGTTAAATTTATTAAAGACTGTTTATACAGTTTAGGGTATCTTAGTATAAAACCACGTAAACAAACTTTTGGCAGTGACACTGAAGTCGCAGTCAAAAAATATCAAAAAGCCAAAAACTTAATGGTAGATGGTAAGGTGGGTCCTTTAACCTGGGATGCTATCATGAAGGATATGAAACACAAACCTGTGGAGGATGAAACTGAACAAAATAAACCAAATAATAATGGTTTATTAAGATACGCAGATTTCCCACATATCACTGCACCCAATTTACGATTAATAAATGAAGATATAAAAAAGGTAAGCAGTAAACGCTATACCTTTATAAAATTTATTCTGGGATTCGCATACGATGTAGATTATGTAAAGGATAATATCCCTACAGCTTTATATGTATACGGTGCTAATCTCGTTGACACCAATTTAAATATACAAAAAGCCAGTAAGCCTGGATTTATAGAGGAAAAATATAAACGCAACCCTAAATACTTTAGTGACGGGCGCCTGGAATGGCTAAAACAGATGGCAGAAAGATACCCCAATTTAGCTGCTTCTGATTGTTCAGGCATGATTGTTGGTTTCCTAAGAATGTTTAATTATGTATCCAATAAATGGGATGCTACAGCTAATGCACTTTGCAGCAATGAATATTCTACGGCTACCACCCGTTCTAAATTAACCCCTGGGGATTTTGTTGGGTTTAATGGTCATATTGGGGTATATGTTGGTGGTGGTTTAGTGGTTGAATTCGCAGGAGCCTGCTATGGTTGTCAATTAACCAGCCTAAAACAGCGGCGAGTAAAGGATTTAATGCATGAAGGCATAATTATACCCACCACGCAATGGTCAAAATTTAGAATACCAAAATGGTTTTAATTTCTAATTAATAAAAATTTATAATAGCTCCACGTTCATAACTATAATTATGATATAGTGGAGCTATTATTGAAAAGGATACACGCTATTATGATAGGATTAAAGGATATAACTCAAATTATAACTGAATATGGTATATCAGCCTTATTAATAGCTCTTGCATGTTATGGCCTGGTCATTGTAGTAAGAGATACTTATAGCTTAGTTAAAACCCATATTAAGCATACTAAATCCGATGTAGAAACATTACGTAAGGAACATGAGGACTATATAGAGGATAAACTAAGGGATAAAACTAATGCGATTGACACATTAAATGAAAAAAACGCAGACCTCTCCAAACTATTATTGGATATGCAGCAGAATTTATTGGAGGCCATCTTATCCTCGGATAATAATAAAACGCATAACAATTTAATATTATCCGACCAGACTCATAATATTAAAATAGATAATATACTTAACATGCTATTAAAAAAGAGCAATGCTGATAGAATTTCGCTTTACCTTTTCCATAATGGGGATGCAAGCATGTCGGGTCAAAAGTTTCAAAAAATGAGCTGTGTACACCAAGTAGTCAAGGTAGGTATTGCTACAAATCAAACCTTAATGCAATCCATTTTTCAAGCAATGGCTTTACCTCTTATAAAGGAATTAGTACACAACGATTTCTGCTCATATAAAAACATTAAATATTTCAAAGATCATTTCTATGTATTGTATAATGTATTGGAAAATATTGGTATTGGAGCACTATTTTGTAAAGTACTAAAAAATGTAGATGGTCTGGCGATTGGTTTTATTTCCGCAGAATTTGTAAACGTCTATGACGAAGAATTTGAACCTGGCGAAACAAAATTGAAAGAATTATTACAGGAATACGCCTTACGTATAGAGGGATTACTATGAAATTAACTGAAATTGCTCCCGGCGTTATCTATATGGATAATGACCAGTTAATTGAAGAGGAGGAAAAGGAATATAATCCAGAATCCTTTATGGCCTTCGATAATATAGAATTTAGTTCCATTGATTTATTTTTAAATTATGTAAAGAAAGATATTATAGAAAATAAAGTTGTTAAGGCCCCGGTGATATTTGAACCAGATTTGATAACCACTAAACCGGGTAGTACAGGTGCATTTTTACGAATTCGGTTCCATAATATTCAACTAAACTTGAAAATTCCTCCAAGATACAATATACTTAATATAGAAAGAGAACAATTATATATCAGCCTATTTGTTAATGGGCATACGTGGGATATGGATTTGCCTATAAACAATTTCAACGAAATGGTTCAATTATTGAGAGGGTTTATATAATGAAAATACGAGAGAATTTTGTAGAACCTATTACAGTGTTTGGTATTAAAAACGACATGGGTGAATTATTAGACCATATTAATACCGAAATCAAAAAAATTAAATCAGACTTTATTGCAACCTTCATTTCTAATAACAGCATTAGAATTTATCTATTTAAAAAATCCATTCTCACGTTGGATTATGTTTATACTAGTAATTCTCCTTACATTATTTTTACGGACTATAAGGGAATTAAAGACGTTAAAAACTATAATCTGCCAGACGACGAAGAAGAGCTGGTTAATTATATATGTAATTATCTAATTGAACTAAATTTAACAGAAAGGGAGAAAATACATATATGAGCAAAATAATAAAAGAAGATTTTTCCGATGAACTGTTATTGGACATTGATTTTTCGGAATTTGATAAAGTAATTGGATTTCAAGCTTCTAAAGAAGAAGATGATCATAATGTGGATATAACCGCAGAAAATGAACCCGTAGAAGAAGAGCCCGATACTTGCGAAGATTGTATACAAAACGACAATTGTATAGGGGACGATTGTATAGAGAATGATGATTCTATGGATAACGAAGACGATGCACAACCTATTATCGAACCCACCGACGACGTTACGGACAATGAGCAGGAATCGGAAACCGACGCCGAAGAAGAGTATTTATCTTTAGCGGAGGTTTATAATATCCGTAAGAACTTTAAAACCAACAAACTGGTGGAAAGCATTCTATGCGATTCCGTAGTCGATAATATATACGATGCTCTGCAGTCTATACTGCGTGCACATGGTATAAGCAAAGCTAACGCTGTTGTAGTTATTGGCTTAATGCTGGACCGTATGTTAAAAGCCGACGACACCGAAGTAAGTCGCCCGGATTTCCTCAAGGATGTGCTGGGTGATTTAGTAGATGACAGCGAGGTACAAAAAATGGTTACTTCCGCAGTTCAAAAAGCACTTATTGCTAAACCCGTAGCGGCACAAATTAATTTAGAACCAGCAGCTGTTGAAATTTTAGGTGGGGATGAGGACGACGTTACAGTAGTTAAAGAAGAGGAGTAAAAAATGGAATCAAATAAGTTACATGAACATGTGACAACTATTGATACTATTTTAAATATAAATAAATCCCCCCCCTCATTACGAGGGGGTAAGGGTTTTATGAAATCTATACCTATACGCTATCAAAATTCGTCAGACGTATATTATGTAGACGAGGATATAGGTTATGGTTCAATTTCTGACGTATTTCAATTATCCGACAATAAAATTATGAATGAGAATATCAATAATTTTAGAATATTGTCGAATCTTAGAGAACGTCAATACCAAATGTATGAGGAGTTATCCGAAGACTCCATTATATCCTCTGTTTTAGATTTATATGCTGAAGATGCCACCCAGTCCGATATAAAGGGCAATATCATGTGGATGCAGGGTGATGACCATTCCATCGAAAGTATTGTTCAATCAATATTTGAAGGCATTGATATAGAAAAGGATTTATGGCAAATTGCCCGTATGTTAGCCCTTTATGGGGATGTTTATTTGGAATTATTTTATGATAAAGCCATAAACAGTGCCGATGTAAGATTGGTGGAGTCTGTAGAAAAGTCCAATGCATTGGATTATTGCCACGTACTTACTGAGGTTGATAAAATTGCCCATAACCATAGTGACGGTTATATACTTAGTCGATATGAAATTGTACGTGATGTAGAAAATATGTTTGACTTAGTAGTGCAGGGCAAGACCGTTGCCTTTGCCAGAGTAATGGAAAGTAACGCCCTTAATAGGGTAAATGGTGGATTAAATAGTGAAGGTACTATGGGCACCGGCTATTATACACCCTCTCAACATAATAATGCAATTAGATATTATCCACGCGATAAATTTATACATTTTTATATAGATGATTGTACCAGCCGTAATTTCGATATGTTTGTAGTCGATGTAGGCGGGGGTAAACAATTTAGGTTTCAAATAAGACGTGGTCGTTCCATGATACATGATATATACACCGATCAAAGAGACCTACAGTTATTGGAATATTCTATTATGTTAAATAGGGTATCACGCTCATCAATATTACGTGTAGTACAGGTAGAGGTTGGTAACATGTCTAAAACCAATGTTAATACCACCTTACGTAAGATAAAGCAATTAATAGAATCTAAAGTAACCTTAAATAGCAATAGCGGGGAGTATTCCCAGTACATGAATCCTGGCCCAATTGAAAATTTTATATACGTACCAACCAAAGATGGTCAAGGTGCCATATCCTTTAATACGGTGGGTGGGGATGTTAATATAAAAGATATAGCTGACTTGGAATACTACCAAAATAAGTTATTTGCAGGGTTAAAGGTACCTAAGACCTATCTAAACTACACCGAGGCCATGTCCACTTTTGGTTCTGGTGGTGCATTAACAAAACAGGATGCCCGCTATGCCCGCACTATTAAACGTTTGCAGGGCTTTATTCGTAGAGGTATCTATGATTTAATGGATATTTATTTGGATAATAGGGGCTTATCCCATTTATTGAATAAATATAAGGTAATGATGGTTGTACCTTCTTCCATTGAGGATGAAGAGCGTGACGAATTATTTAGTAATCGTATGGAATTAACAAAATCCTTTATGGAGATACTTAATTCGTTGAATGAACATGAACTATTGACCCTTAAAATGGATAGAGCACTTGAGTATATAAGTACCGAAATATTTAATGATCCCACCATTAAAGATCTATTTGAAATAAAAGAAGACCATATGGATATGGGTGATGAAGGTGGTATGGGGGATATTAGTGGTCAAGCTATTGAGGTGGATGAACCTCAAGGTTCCGGATTTAGTTCCAATGTAGACAGCTCCTCCTCTACGGTAACCCGTACTCCTTCTAATAATGATACAACAATGAATGCGGAATTTGGTGGAGAATGGCAGGATATAGAAATTTAATAAAAGAGAAGAGGTTTAGTACATGTCAATGACTCGTTCCCAATGCTACGATATACTATTTAGGTTAAAGAAAGAGCGTAATTTAGATATCGATGCTGCCATTGAAACGCTGGCGGAAAATGATACGGTCCCCGAGAGTGTAATTAAATTTATCGAGGATAATAGTACCCGCACCTTTAGGGATTTTATGTTGGTAATTAGTAAGAGTAAACCCTTTTATGGAAACATTGTATTTAACTATACCGACAATATTGAAAAGTATATTAAGGCAATGTTATCGTTTCTCATACATATTAAAATTACTTTGGTCAAAAACCCCAATTTAATTCAGGAGTTTAATGAACATTTTAATATTAAGGAAATTACTACGGCTATTAACAATAACTTAACTAAGGGCGATAATGATGAGGAAGTCATTAAATGTGCTAAAAATATAAAATCGGCATATCTTGCTTGGGAAGAAGAGGAGATGTAAACATGTCAGAGAATATATTAGAAAATAAAGTTTTATTAGTGGACGTACATGCAAATACAGGTGGATTAAAATTACTGACCGAAGCAGCTGACATTGAAGCTAATCGTGGTAATCCTAAAGCATTGGGTGTTTTATGTGGCCCTTGTGCAGATTATGCCACCAAGACGGATAATGGTAATTTTTATAGCGAATCATTATGGGATAGAGTACTTAATTCCGACTATGTAAAAGAAGCTATTAGAACCAAAACCCTTTTTGGTGAAATCGATCATCCGGATGAAAGATTAGAATTAAAGGCCGAATACGCTGCGGTGAATTGTACTAAGCTTTGGAAAGATGAGACCAAAAAATGTGTAATGGGTTGTTTTGATATACTGCCCACCGAAAAAGGACGTATATTAAAATCTTTATGCGATTATGGTTCCATATTAGGTGTATCCTCCAGGGGCTTTGGTGATTATACCTATGACGCTCAATTGGGTAATGTAGTAGATGAATCTAGTTACGTATTTGTATGCTTTGACGTAGTGGTGCAACCAGCTGCACGAAAGGCAAGGCAAACATATACTTCGCTCACCGAACAATCCAGCATAAAAAAGTCTTTAATGGATAGTTTAAAAGAGAGTATTAATAATGCTAATTGCGAGGCTGAACTGGAACAAGTTTGTCATTTAATAGAAAAATTAAAACTGAACTCTAAAATATTGGATAAATATATTTTAGAGAAAAGAAATTTATTGAAAAGTAACGATAATAATCCTATAATAAAAGTAAATAAAACGCTCACCAAAGATTTAGAGCAGGCCTATAATAAAATTAGGATGCTGGAAAGTCAAAATGATTCAGCAAATTTAATGGCGGAGTTAAGTTTCATTCGTTCTCAAATAGCCTTATTAAAGGAAGCTAATAACGGGGAAGTATTAAAAGAGGTTAAAAAACTTAATAAATCCCTTAAAGAAAGTAAGGCCGGAGAGGGCAATAATCAAAAAGCATTATATGACCGGATTACGGAATTGCAAAATCAAGTATTGGATTTAACCTCGAAATTAAATGAATCTGATAATAAACAGAGCGAATTAATAGCTAAAAATAAGAAATTACAGGAAACAGTAGACTATGCAGTTTCATTTGTAAATAAATGTAAAGCAGGTTTTGCAGAGTTAAAAGAATCCCATGGTAATTTAGTAAAGAAAAATACTTCTTTAGCAACTAAGTTACAGGAAGTACAAAGTGATTATAATGATCTGCAAAATAAATTTACAGCTACTCGGGCAGCGGCTGAGGAAAGTAAACGATTAGTACAAAGCTTCCGTGAAGAGTATATTGGTCAAAAAGAAGCAATCTATGGTAGTGACCTTTCAATGACTAAGCGAAGGGTAAACGAAGCAAAATCTTTAAAAGATATTGACTTAATTATATCTGAAATGCAGAAAACAATGACCAATAAACGTCCTAATGTATTAAATGCGATGATGGAATCCTCACAACCTAATTCCATAACACCATCTAATAGGGATGAAAATGATCACGGTAATATCTCAGTAATCCGAGAGGCATTACGCAGAAATCGAATAACTCAGTAAAAAGATAAGGAGTGTTAATTATATGGGTATTAATTTACAAGAAGCTACTTCCAAGTATTTAATGGAAGGTTCCCCCGTAATCGCAAAGTGGGGCAAGAAGTTAACCGAAGTAAATTCTATTATGCAGGAAGAGGGTCGCAGGCCTCTGAATCTGGAGCAGCAAGTAGCATTAGCTAAGCTGTTAGAAAATACCAAGAATCGTATTAATTACGATTTAAAGGAATCTACTCAGAACACTATGGTTGGTCCGTATAAGCGTTATGCGCTGGACATAGTTGCCAGCATGGTGCCTAACCTTATTGCTTTTGATTTAGTCAATGTACAGCCCATTGAAAATAAAATGGGTATTATCAATTACGTAAAATATTCTGCTGGTTCCCAGCGCGATGGTCATAAGGTTGGCGACGAGTTTGCTACCACCTTTAATTACACTGGTTCCAATAAGCACTACACCTCTCAGGATGTTGAGAATGAGCCTATAGTATTCAATACCACTGGTAATGACATAGAATTCGTCCTGCCTTGGAAGCCTGTGAAGTCTGGTAGCCTGAAGCTTACTATTGGTACCACCACCATAGAGGACGATGGTGCTGGTAAATTAGTGGTTAATGGTACTACCGATAAGGGTACCATTAATTACATTACTGGTATTGCTAAGGCTACTCTTACCGCTCCACCCGCTGCCGAGGATGTGCTAATTGGTAATTGGACCTTTAATAATGAATATGCTCCCGTCGATGTACCCGAAATTGACCTGAGCATTGTAAGTATTCCGGTGTTAGCTCGTAGCCGCAAGTTAAAGGCTCTTTGGTCTTTCGATTCTGCTTATGAAATGCAGAAGGAATATGGCCAGGACCTGAACGGTCTATTAGCTGCTCAGGCTGCTGCAGAAATTGCCCATGAAATAGACGTTGAAATCCTGTCCGATCTGTACACTGGTGCCTATAACCAGAGTGCTATGGGCGGTGGTCTTATTACTTGGGATGCTACGCTGCCCATTGGTGTTCCTCAGAATCACCATTTCGAGACCTTAAAGACCGTCTTCAATCGTGCCTCCAATCAGATATTCCAGAACACCAAGCGTGCGATGGGTAACTTCGTAGTTGTTGGTACCAATGTTGCTACCGTCATTGAGTCCGCTCTATCCTATACTGGTGCAGTGGATAATGCTGGTGTGGTTGGTCCTTACCTGATGGGTACCTGGGGTGGTTACAAGATTTATAAGAACCCGTTCTTCGCTCCTGATCAGTGGCTGGTTGGTTATAAGGGCAATTCCCTCTTCGATGCTGGTTATTGCTACGCTCCTTATATGCCTGTTGCTACTACCCAGATGCTTATGCTTGCTGACTTCCAGGGCCAGCAGGGTTGGGCTACCAGCTATGGTAAGACCATGCTCAATAATAAGATGTATGTAGCCGGTAATATTACGGGCTTAGTCTAATAATTAACATTAGAGAGTCACTTCAATATAGTACCCTCCCTCCTGGAATAGGGAGGGAGGGTATCATTATATAAAGGGAGATGAATATATGAAACTTAAATTTAAAAATACTTCAAAACTCCCCGTTGAGTTTACGGAATATAAAGGTTCCAAAAAACATGTAATCCCCGCTGAAGGTGAGCTTATATTAGAGAATGTTGGCATTACCTTATATACTGAACAAGAAGCCGTAGAGTATTATACTAAAATGCAGACTGCTTTATCCAAGTTCTATGGGGACACCTTAACTATGGAAGCACAGTGAGGTATAGGTATGAAAAAAGTCAAATTTACAAATACATCTACAACCCCTAAGAAATTTAGTAGCTATAATAGCTTAACTAATATATTGGTTCCTGGTGCTACTGTGGAAATGGTGGATAAGGAACAAGTTGTCACTCCCGGCAGTGTCGAAATAGAGGTTGACAATATGGTAGCTGTAACCCCTGAAGAGAGTATGGCATATTATCAAAAACTATTTAAAGATAGCGATATTCAAGTAGAGGTTGTTGAGAATACTTCTGATAGCCAACCAGAAGAGGATAAGGATCAGGAGCAGGAACAACCACCCATGCCACCTGCGCCACCTGAATCTGAAAACGGAACCGAAACTGATCCAGATAGTGGTAATACCGAAAACGAAGGCAACGAGGGTCAGAACTAAGTATATATAGCTTATAGTGGGGTACATTTATGAATCGAGATCAATACATTGCCATAATTAAAGCCCGACTGGGTGGTCAATTATTGGATATAGAATTAACAGGAGAGCAAATAGGGGAATTAGTGGATATCGCCTTTATGGAATTAAATCCATATATAGACACACCCTATTTCAAAACCCTTCCTGCTAATAGTTGTATCGATTTAAGTAGCGAAAATGTAAGGGCTATTTTATATGTTGTACGTGCCAATGCCGGTTCCATAAATTCCACGGTCGATAGTAGTGCAATGTTATTTAGTCCTTTAACCTATACCACCAATCAGTATTCCACATTAAATGGTTATACAGGCACCACCAGTTTACTAAAGGGATATACTACTTCACTCATTTACCAACAAATAAGAAATACAACGCAGCAGGATCTAGATTATACCTGGGACGGCAGAGAGCAAAAATTATATCTATATCAGCAAATACCAACCAGTCAAATGATAACAGTTGTATATAATAAAAATTTGGTAAATGTTGAAGAGATACAGGATGACTACTGGATTAATTATTTAATTCGTTTATCTTTGGCCTATACGAAAGAAACGTTAGGTCGAATTAGAAGTAAATATAAAATGACCTCCGCACCATATGAATTGGATGGCGATACATTATTAAGCGAAGCTCAATCCGAATTGACGGAATTAAGACAATTTTTACAGGATAATGATAACCTGTTTATGCCAATTGATTAAAATTACTAAAAAAATTATTGGAGGAATTAATTATGGCCAATGTTTTAAATTTTGCAACACGTTTAATTTTTCTAAAGGAATCACAGTGCTGCGATAAGAAACAGCAGTATCAGGATAAGGATAAATTTCTTATGGAAGATGAGGACGAAGTAATAAACGAAGTTCCAGAAGAAGTTTCTGAAGAAGTTTCCGAAGACAATTCTGACGAATCTACTGTTATAAACGATGAAGCCGACGAATACAAGGAATCGTTAAGCGATAAGGTGTATTTCTGCGCTAATTGCCAGAAGCATTTTATAGCTTCCGAGGACACCCCGGAAAACTTAATTGTTTGCCCAATATGCAATGACGATGAGCTTCTTGTTAATATAGGCAGCGCCGAACAGGCTTTGGATAATCCTGAGAATGAAGAGATATCCGTTAAAATAGAGGAGCTGGAAGATGAAGAGGATCCGGAAGATGACAAGGACCTGGAAGACGAGGATGAGGATAACGAGGACGATGAACTATATTTAGACGAGGAGAGTCTAGATGAGTGCATATCCGCCTTAGCTCGTAAATATATGACCGAGGCTAAAGGTTATATACGTGCCAAGACCCGTATAGCGCGTATAGTGGAAGGCGATTTAATCTTAAAAGGCACCTGTGCTGGTAAGCGTTATACCGTCAAGGCCAAGGATTTTAAGAAGCTTCTGGGCGAAAATCGTAAAGCCGTAATACCTGCTACCATTGACCTATTCAGGGCTGGTCGCATTAATATGGGTATTATTAAAGAGGGCAATAAACTGATGGTTAAAAAAATGGGTTATGGCCTTATCACCGAGTCCGTCAAGGGCAAGAATACTAAACGCGTTAAGGTTACTGGCATTATAGGCTAATGAGGTAATTAACAATGAAATTAAGTGAGGTTACCCGTAAAGAGTTGCTAAATAAAAATAAAAACGAAGACCCGGCCAAATATGCTCGCCGCATGTCATATGTGTCTACTATTAAACCACTTCCGTTAGCAAAGCAATTATTTATGGATACGGGTACCCTCACTGTTCCTATACAAGTGGGTGATTATATTGTCACTATTCATATTAGTGGTATATTAAAATATATACAGGATGAAATGGATCGTAGACATAAGGATCTGCCCGATAGAAGTTTGGTATATGCTGCTCTTAAAAAAGCTGTAGATAATGAAAATATTTTTGTTAACTGCACCTGTCCGGATTTTAGATATAGGCATAGTTATTTTGCTACTATGCAGGATTTCAAGTATGGGGATCCTGAACGTCGTCCAGCTAAAATAACCAATCCAAATAACACGGGTGCTACTTGTAAGCATATTACAGCTGCTTTAATTCGTCCTTCTCAATGGTTAAAATATGCCAATAGTTGGATTAGTAGTGTGGTTAAAGCCTATATATTAAGTAAACGCGAGGAAATGGAAAGCGAAGAGGCTTTAAATAATCTGGAAAAGGAGCGTAATATTACTGGTCCAGAGGATATTCAAAATAATAATGGTAACGACAATATAAATACCCCAACCGCCGAATCCGACATTGCGGATGACGAAGTAATGGTAAGTGACGACGATATAGTGTAACAGTGAGGAAAAAATTATGGGCATTTTATATTCAGATGATTTAGATAGATTTCAATTAAATCAATTTAAAGAAGCTGCTAAATTACGTGGAACCCGGGTTGTGTTTTTAAAGACATTAAGTGAGAAGAAAGATATATATACTGATATTGATATTATTCCATCTGAAATGCCCATTTACATAGATATTCTATTTGAACAATTTCCACAAAATAAACGCACTTTGCAACGCGAGGGTTGGTATAATAAGGATAAAGAGGAGAATAACCCAATTACGTTACAGGTGCCACTGGATTTGGAGATACTATCACAATGGCAAATTGTATTATTTCCAAACAAAACCCAGGATGCCCTAAGGTATTGGAAACCTTATCAAATTACTAAGATAAGTACTCGTGTGGAGCATCCTCATTTTTATACATGTGCCGCAGTGCCTTACTTTATTGATAAGTCCCCCACTATAGATCGTAAAGAAAATATAAACTTCTTAACCGATAGTGATTTGGATGTGTAGTTATGGTAATATTACATATCAAGCTAAACAATAATAATAAAGGTTCTTTTATTGCGTATTTACGGAAGTATTTGAATAGTACCATTAAAAGAATTATAATAAATAATAGACATACACTTAATCGTAAACTTAAACCACTTAACGTGACGTATGTGGAACTGTTAGAGAATTTGGATAAGTTAATATATATAAACCCATACAGTGGTGGCTTAATTCTTGGATTTAATACATTACTTAGGGTAAAATCCTATAATTACAGTTCACTAATAAAGGCAATAGATTTCGGTTCCCAGTTGACGGGTTCAGCATATCCAATATTTACACCTGTACTAAAATATACAGCAACCCACGGAGATATCATTTATGGCAGGTTTATTGGAGTAAGGTAGGATGGAGTAATATAAAATGAGCGTGTATATTTACGACAAAGCTATTACGCAGAAATTTAAGGACATATTAGGGGATTCCCGAGTGTCCATTGTGCCTTTTGAAGCAGCGTTTCTGAAAAGCGGTGCTGTAAGTGAAGATGTTACATTACCATTTGTAAGTATAAATAGACAGGGGTATAGTCTAACGGAGCAGACAAAATCTTTTCCAGGGTATATGCAAGGTAAATTCAATAAGCGTATAAACCCGGAACAGGAAGTGTATTTTACAAATTCCTATATACCCATAAGTATACAATATAATTTAGATATTGTTACCAGGGATAGACAAGAAAATGATGAATTATGTCGTGAATTAATTCTTTACATACATAGAAAACCAGAGCTACTTGCGGAGATATCTTATAAGGACATTACCCAACATTTTGGATTTCATTGGTTTTTAGGTAATGACATAGTGGATAATAGTGAAATCGCGGAATTTGAAAATCGTGGTCAGTATTATAGAAGTACAATGTCCCTTGTGGTAGACGAAGCTCAGCTATTTTACATTAAAATTATTAATCCCTTGGATGATAAAAAAGCCGAATTTGACGAAAATGGTAATCTTAAAGATAAAGATTATCAGCGTCAATTCAGTAAGTACAAGATTACATTTGTCGCTCAGGAATATTCCGACAGCAAACCAGAGGAAGTTATATATACCATTCCAAAAGAGGATTAAAGAAAGGGTATTAGTATGTATCGTATAACAGTAGATAAAGAGTTTATAAAATACCCACAGTTGTGGGGTTCTATAATAAAAGAAGGTACTTCAATGTTAGTAAATGATGACTTTATCAATAACAAAGAGGTAGCTACATTAATTAATATTGGGGCACTGAAGATTGTTCCGGTAGCTTCCCAATATGAAGAATTTAACTATAATAGGTCCACTTCGAAACGCAGACGTAAATTACTAGAGATGCGACCCGAAGAGGCTATAGAAGAAAAAATTTCCGAAAATATAAAGGAAGGTGTAGATTAATATGGCAGTTATTACTATTAATGAAATCAATAACACCACTAAATTAACCAGGGTAAATGAGAATATACCTGTAGTCGCAATATTTGGCACTGCAACGTGGGGACCCTTTAATACGCCTACTGAGTTAGGTAGCACAAAGGATTTAGAGGATACCTTTGGTATATCTTATCCTGCTAATCACCCATATGGTCGTATTTTAGCAGAAACCTACCTCTCTAAAAATGGTGGTGTATTATTTACCCGCATAGGCAATACTAACGCAGCAGCTGCGTCAGCTACCATTGACGGCTGTATAACCATTACGGCAAATTATGCCGGTACCCAGGGAAACAATGTATCCGTAAATATAATTCCTACCACCATACAGTCAGATACATATTATCGTATATTTATATATCAGATGGTAGGTAAAGCAACTAAGTTATTGGATTTTGGTCAGTTTACTATAGCCAATATACTGGCACATGGTACCTATCAAAATAAGTATATAACCATTACCCCAATTGAGGGCTTGACTGCGGAAACCGTTATACCTACTACTTATAACCTTTTCCTAAAGGGTGGTAGTGATGGTGATGATATATTTGTATCCACCAAAACCGAAGAGCAGCAGACCGAAACCAATGAAATGGTAAAGACTATATATAAGATAGGTCAGGAATTAATCGACCCGCAGCTTTATGAGTTTGCAATGATAGCAGCTCCTGGATTAAGTGGTTACAAGGGTATAGCCAGTAATGAGGCAATAGCGGCTGGTGGTAGCACCATGGCTTCCCAATTAATGTATATAGCCACTGAGCGTAAGGATTGTATAGCCATAATTGATCCATTTATGGATAGCAATTATGCCGAAATAAGAGCAGATTTAGGCCTAGAGGATATAAGTACTCCTTACGTAGCAATATTTTATCCATGGTATTATGCGGATATAATTAAGCTATCCACTACCTTATTAATGCCGCCTTCTACGTTCTATCTTACGGCTTGTGCTACTAGTTTCCAAGTAAATAAACCGTGGCATGCCGTAGCTGGTCCTTTAACTGGTATTGTTAATAATATTAACAAGAGCACCAAGCGTATTGGATACACTCAAGCGCGTTCTATAAATGAGCAATATATTAATCCCATTACTTATAGTCGTAATTACGGATACTATTTAGATGGTAACAACGTATTAAATCAGCAAAGCGAAAGTCGTACTTATTCTCAGTTAAGCATTAGACAGGCCATCAACTATACCAAGCGGGAATTAAATAAGATATGTCAGGTAATGTCTTATAAGCAAAATTCTTCCTTAACCAGGGCCGAAGTTCTTGGCAGGGTTTCGACTTTACTGCAGGCGCTTAAAACGGGCGAAGCAATATTTGAATATAGAGCATATATAGACGATAACAATGTAGATCTTGCCGAGGGTATTATACATCTTACCGTTAAGATTTACCCCACCCCTGCATTGGAAGAGTTTGTATTTGACTTTGAGATAGTCAATGTTGAAAGCGCTCTATAAAAAACATATACAGAGTGTAAAGGAAAGGTGGTAAAGACGCATGAAGTACATGGCAAGTCACTTATTTATAAATACCGATAATGGATTTGAGCCACAAAGAACAAATAACTTTGAGATGTCCATTACTGGTCTCTCAAACTTAAAACCTGCGGGTGGTGGCGATTATAGTCCTAAGGTCCGGGCAATGCTAAATAACATGTCCGATGATTTGGTATTATCCATTAAAAATGGTTTCACCCCACAAGAAAAGATTTCGGTATTACCTGTTCCATATGGTAATAGTGAAGTTAAATTTGCTGGTCGTCCTACTTATGATGAAGGTTCTATTATATGGAACGACTATTATGATAAGGACATAGAGTTGCTGTTAAAGGCATGGCAAATGGCGGCGTTTAATCCTCAAAATGGTGCCGTAGGCGATGCAAAAAATTATAAACTGGAAGCCATTATGACAATGTATTCTCCAGGTTATACCGTAGCCCGCAGATGGCTAATTCATGGATGTTGGTTAGCCGCCGTCAATGGGGACGACATGGGGAACGAAAACAACTCCATCCGTACACTTTCTGCTCAGTTTGTATATGACTGGGCTCAAAGGATGGAGGAAGCCAATGAAATTACCTCCCATAACGCCGTTACTGGTGAAAATACCATTATATAACACAAATTTAGAAATAGGGGCTTAAACGGCCCCTATTTTTATGTATTAAAATAGGCAGTATTGATACTGCCTTTGTTTTTAATCTTTTTCCCTGATGGTGACTATCTTATACTCTACCCCATGTATACTCCATGCATCCTCAAGCTCTTTTACTCGTTTCTTAGCGTCCTCTATATTAAAGAAGCGATTTTGAAAACCAGCCTTTCTAAATCTTTTGGCCTTAGTGCCGTCCAAATGAACATGTTTTACATAAATTTGATAATATTTCATTTCCCTTGAATTCCCCTTCCTCTTTCTATGTTAATATTATATAATATGTTTAAGGGAAAATCAAGGGTAATTTTACATTTAAATAAAAAAGAACGACATGGTTATATCTTGTTTTTTAATGTCTTTATTCACCGCTTTAAGGGTTGTTTGAAACACTTTCGCTATATTCTCTGGACATGTAAAGGGAAATTTCTTTTACAAGTTTCCTTAAACAATCCTTACAAACACTCACCTTAACGGTGGCTAAATGTTCTCCAATAATATCGGCGGGTGGATTCCAATCAGGTAAAATTAACTCTGTTAGTTTATTTGCTTTACTGGTCAATTGTATGGTATTGTGACATAAATCACACGCTTGCAAATATGAAATCATTATGTGGCTCATTTAAACCTCCTCCTTTTCCTCCAGAGCTTCCAAGGCTCTCGAAATAGCTAAACAGATCTCATAACTATCCAAATCTACTTGATAACATTCCAAGCCCCATTCGGGTTTGTTATAGGGAAAATAGGCTGAGGGCAATTTTTTTAGAATTTGAATTGCTCTTTTATTAGTCATTCTATTTTCAACCTCTTGAAAATGTTTATTGGTTACTATATTAGTGGTGTAAATCAATATTTCTCCTCCTATCTATTTTTAATATGTTAATGTTTGACGCCCCCTACATATAAAGCGAGAAACATTACATTGCCTTTGATAAATTTATTTATTATGTCGCGCCCTTTGTTTTAGATATTTGCGATATTTTCGACTGTATTTATGCAAAATAAGGTCAAGCATTATAGAATTTACTTGTTCCGTATTTTCGGGTATGATGGTAAGATATGGATATTGTTCTTTATCGTCAATAAGAACCTTAAAAATTAAGTTCAAAGCATATTGTGCGGGTATGGGCGGGTCACCCAGAAAATGTTTTGGGTCCTTATACCATTCCTCTAGCTTTGACAGGTACCCCTCAATGGATACATCATTATCCCAAATCATTTTATAATATGTACTCCCTTTTATACTCATTATTATACCCTACCTATTCGGAATCCTTCTTTTTCAAGGCCGTAACTGCCATATCCAAGGCCACACAGATTTCATAGTTGTCGAGATCCCGCGACCCACAACTTGCACTCCATGCTGGCATATTATACGGGAAATAACCACGTGGTAATCCTTCGAGAATTTCAATGGCCCTTTCCTTAGTCATTTTCTGTTTAATGTCCTCAAAGTCTTGCTGCTCATAAATAACCGTTATTTCAGTGCGCATATCCCGTGGTCCTCCTTTTATTTATACGAATTCTTATGATAATATTACATAATTTGTAGACTAATAACTTTAAAGCTCTGCCCTTAATATATCAATCTCATTTTCAAATTCTTGTATTTTATGTTTACATATGGCTTCCCTTATTCTATTTTTAAAGATCCTGTAAATAGATTCAAAATCCTTATAAAGTCTATAACCATCATCTAATGTAAAAATATATTCCTGGTTTAGTGTATCCCAGTTCAATGGTTTATAGTCTTTAATCCGTTGTAGAAAATCTTGCCATATTTCTTCACATTGGGGTTTATAGATAAAATTATCGCTGCCGCTGTCAAAATTTAATCTACCACAACCCCCACAATCGAACATAATATACCATTTATCACCGCTGAATGTTACATTGTTACTAGGGTTTTCCAATTTATATTTATTAATTATATGAAAATTAAAATATGCACACTTTAATTTAAGAACAAATCCATACATATCAACATCCACTTCATATATAGATATGTCGGATTGCATTAGTATGGGAAGTAAATCTGTCAAAGTTTCTAAGGAAAAGTTATTGTACTTCTGTCTTATAGCATTTGATTGTGTATTAAGTTGATTAATAATTTCCAAATCCTTTTTATACTCTGATAAAATATCTGCGTTCATGAATACACCCACCTTTCATTTATCTGGAGAAACTTGTAGGAAATAAAGGTTTCCAAGTTTCATTTTTACGGATTTATCTTCCGGATCGTTAATGTTACGAGAATATAGGGATGTAGCAGTTAAATGAGAAAGTTTATTAATTCCCTTATATATCTGTACATTGCAACCTACATCTTCATCCGACAGCGTTGCATCATCGCTTATGCCTTGACAAGCCACAATACCACAGGCTTTAAATAGAGCTTTTGCCTCTACTATCTTTTCTATAGCTTCCGAATATAGTTTACAGGCTTCATTAATCATTAGTATTTCTTCTCTTTGAGATCCCATCTTTAAATTCCCTTTCCCTTTCCTTTTCCTTTTATTATACTAATATTATATAATATGTTTTAAGAAAAATCAATACTATATTAATACATATTACCAGAAATTTTACACCAATTTTAATTTTAACAAAATTTTTTTAATTTAATAAAAACCGATAAAAAGTATAACGTTGGAACTTAATAGTATAACGTTGGAACCCAATAGTATAATATTGAATTGAAAACATTTTGAATATTTAATATAATTAAAAAGAGACAATATCTCACAAGACTATTTGAAAGGACTTAATATTTTATGGCCAGACCTAAGAAAGAATTTAAGGCTAACATTCAGGAAAAGATTAATCTACCTTCCAGGGGAATTCCGTATGGTGATGACATACCGGAATCCTTTACTATGAAACCGATGACGTTAAATGAGACCAAAATTATTTATGGTTCCAGCAATACCATGAATGCTTTGGATTCCGTTTTGAAAAAATGTATTAATATAGAAGATTTTCCTGTACATAAGCTCTTATTAGGCGATAAGTTATATTTAGCTTATCAATTGCGTGCATTGACATTTGGGGAAATGTATAATGTTTCACTATTCTGCCCAACCTGTAAAAAACCCGTAGATGTCTCTTTTAATCTTACTCAGGCCGAAATAGATTATGCCCCCGACGATTTTGAAATGTATAAAAATATTGGTAAGTTACCATATAGTGGTGATGAAATTGTAACTAAAGTACTTACCGTAGGGGATTATGAAAATTTAATGGAACGCGCCGAAGAAATTAAACGGGAGTATCCTGAATATGAAGGCGATCCCATTCTGCCATTGAGCGTAGCGGCACAGATATATACCATTAATGGTGAAAAGAAACCCTCCAGATTAAAGGAAGAATATGCAACTAATATGCACGCTATGGATGAAATCTACTTTAGTGAAAAGGTACAAAATATTGCCATAGGTCCTAAAGTATTACAGCATATTGATTGCCCCGAGTGTGGACGTAATTTGGAATTTGCCATAAACATGGGAGAACAATTTTTTCGTCCTAAGTTATCCTTCTAAAGAGGAGGACGCGGTAAAAAAAGAAGCAGAATTACGCAGTAGGCTTTTTACTGGTGTTATAAATAGACAAATAAACTTATTATTCATGTCAGAGGTATTAAAAATACCCATAACCTTATCCGAAATAGGCGACATGGAATTTCCAGAGTTCAATTATATCAATGATTTAATTGAACAAAGATTCAAAGCATTACAGCAGAAAACAGATGAGTTGGATGCTACAATTACGCAAAAAGAAAATGTTAAGCCCCCAAGTGCCAATCATCTAAACTATAATTAACACTGTACATGGAACTGGTGGTGAAGTATTAGTGGCATATAATTCCGAAACAAAATTATATGGTCAAGGCACAGACGCTCAAATGCTTAGTGCTTTGGGCGTCTTTGGTATAACGGACTCCTCACAAAGGTCGGAGGTTATTAAAGATACCATAGCTTCAATAAGTGAAGCATATAAACAAGTTCATCAATTACAACTACAATATATTAAAGATGAATATAAGCTACGCAGCGATTTAGAGGCTGAAATATATAAAGCTCAAAATTATGCCCATAACAATTATAAAAACTTTTATGAACAGCTAAATAAGGATAGATTAAAGTATATTAAAGATTTGGGCGAACAAGAACGTAAAAACGCTCAAAGCAACTATAAAGAAAAATGGTTACAGGATAATAAACTACGGCAATACACCGAAAAATTCCTTAAAGAGCAAAGCAAAAAACGCATTGCCGCAGAACAGGGTGCTTATCAAGAGTTTTATAGTAAAGCCAGTAGTATAGCAAGTGATTACATAAATTCCATGTCCGACGAGCTTAAAGAAAATTTAAGCTCTAAGGAACTGCAGGATTTATGGAAATCCATGGCTGATAACATAAGTGGCATATTCAAAAAACAAATTGAAGATGCTGAAGAGCAGGTTAGGCTTGCACAGCAAGAACAGGAACGTAGAGCAAAGCAATTGGCTGATAGTATAGTCAATATAATTAGAACAAGCCTTAGATCTGCTTTTGAATATGGTACTCTTTCTTTAGGTATGGAGTCCTTTGGTCATTATAATGCCCGGAGTGCCTTACAGCAGGGTAATCAGTCAGCTTATGACTTCCGTAAAGCTTATGGTGCATATGGCATGAATACCTTTAAGGATATGGGCGAGGTTATGGTGGAGGCCCAGCGTTCATTACAGGAGCGTGGTTTAGCAATAGGGCCACAGCAAATGACCCAAACCATATCTCGACTGGATAAATCCTATGCATTGGCCATGCGCACCAAAGAGGATTTGGAATCCATACTAGAAAGCGCTGCTGCCATTGAAAAAGGTGTAAGCAATATAGACGCTAACTCTCAGTTGGCTAAAATGACCAGTATCTATGGTGGCACAGATCAATGGAAAACTTTAGAGCAGGCGGCTTATCAGTATTCTGCATATTATAAGGATAAGGGTATAAGTGTAGATCCTGCCTATATAATGTCACAACTACAGAACAATACCGGCGTATATCAAGCCTTTTTAAGGGACGTTGCTCTGAGTGGTGGCGATAAGACCAACATGATGCAGCGCTTTATAAGTGATATTGTGGCACCCGCCTTTAGTTTAGCAGCTCAAAGTGGTGGCATAATGACCCAAGGCGATAGTGAAGCGTTAGAACAAAGTCTTCAAATTTATAGTGGTAATGCTAAACTATCTGGTCTAAACACCACAGGCGTATATGCTTGGGGTCAGTATCAGGCTGGTGGCCGAACCGGTGGGGTTCAGGATATATTAAATAATGCAGAAACGATTGGTAGTCGTGTTGCCGGTTATGGAATTAATCCTAACGGCGAAGGTTTTGATATATATGGTGCTAATTTTATTGGTAGTAATACCAGTTTAGGAGAAATACCATATTATGCACAAAGAGAAATAAATCGAAAGCTATTAGGTAATGTAGGCAACGCTCCCTCCTATGCCGAGGTTACTAAATATGGTTATCCGGATATTTCCGCTCAAGATACTGCCGCAGATCTGGCTACGGCCACGACGGCAACAAAGGGCTTTAATGCAGGCGTAAATGCAGCTGGTACCTGGATAGAAAATGTAAGTTTAATTGCCGATAAGGTTACCGAGATAAGCAATGCTATTGGTATAAATACTATAATTTCTGGGTTAACTAATATGGCTGGTCCTGCACTGTCAGAGGTAATTAGTAAGGGTATTTCAAAATCCCTTGCTGGTGCTGGATTAAATTTAGCCGGTGGTGCAGCCACGGGTGGTACTGGATTAAGTGCGGCTTTATCCGGTTTAGGAGCTTCATTAGGTACGGTTGCAGCATACGCTATACCTATTGCTGCTGTATTGGGTACGACCTACGCTGCCGTAAAAACAGTGCAGGAGAGTCAAGAAAGTAGTAATGCTGCTTTAGAAAGTGGTTTACCTGGATTCTTTGAAGCCAATGGTATGGTAGTAAATAAAGATGGTGTTGCCGGCATGCCTGTAATTAGCTATGCGGCCAAAGAACCTAAAGAGGATACAGGTACCCATAAGTTTACACAATACAGCTATGATGTCAATAGTGGTGCTTTAAGCAGTAATGTTGTAAATGCCGAAGAGGGCAATTTAACGGATTACCAAAATACTAGTGCAGGAGCCATTTATCAAAAAATGGCCAACACTAAAATAGGGTGGGGTAGAAAAACTTCTTCACTATTAGCTCCTAATCCACTTGGCGGCGAGTATATAACCCCCGATGAATTATATGGAATGTTTACTAGTGGTGACATTACCTATGACCAATTTATAAGTAGCGCCGCACAAGTACAAAACTCCACATATGATGTAGAGTCTGGTAAGTACATACCCAGCCCATTAAATGAAAAATATCGGGCTCTATCTAAGGAAGAACGAGCTAAACTATTTTGGGACGAGATTGCTAAGACCCCCATGGGTGGTCCAAATTCGGCCTTTGCCCGTCTATTGGCAATTTATAATAATCCACCTGATGGCAGTGAAAGTTTATTACTTAAAGAAGGCAGCAGTTTATTTAATTGGGATAATCAAACAGTTAACTTTATAAATAAATTTGATAAGTACTATAGGGCATATACGGAAGCCGATGGTCCATATGTTTATAATAATAATGATAAACGAATCAAAGTTGCCTCTCCACCATGGCCTGGTAAGTCTGCTATATATGGCAATTATGACGCACAATCTTATAAAAAAGATATTATAGGTACGGCTTCAAAATATAGTTTGTTAGCCAATGGTATTTCAGCAGTTCCATATAATGGATTTCCGGCCATACTGCATCAGGGAGAAATGGTGCTGCCCAGTAAAAAAGCAAACTACATTAGGGCTCTATTTGGGGCAAAGCCACTACCCAGCAGTGGAGTGCCTGAAGATCTAAGTACAGGTACTAACTCCTTTGTACAAAGTCTACCGGATTATCATCAAAGCATGATACCATTAGAGGGTGGTGCCGATGATGCAATACCTGCCTTTGCTGCTGGTGACGATGCTGTGGCTTATATGCAAAATTTGGCTCAGCAGGGCATTACCTATAAACAAATGGACTGCTCGGATAGCGTTGCCGCCGCATATAAAGCCGCTGGTGTTGGTGTTAAAGCGTCGGATACTTGCCGGGACATTTATAAATGGGATAAATATGGATTTAGTTTTCTTTATAACGCCGCTGAGAATGGTAACCAAAGATTAACAGCAAGTGGTTTAAGTGCATTGGGTCTTAAAACTGGCGATGTTATATTAATGGATCTTAAAGCCAATAATGGGCGGTATCCTGATCATGTGTCCCTGGTGAGTGGCCCCGGATCTATGATACATAGTTATAAGAGTTGGGATAATCGTGGTTTAGGTGGTCCTCACGTTAGTGGATATTGGAATAACGCCATAGCGGTTTTAAGATATGGTAGTGGTTCCAATGGTAAAGTCAATCTTGATTTAAATAATTCTCAATACTTTACTAATGCAGGTAATGGTGGGTTAAGTGGTTTTTCGAACCTTAATTTCGGTAATGGAAATTTCTCCTTTATAGAAAATATGGATCTATTACAACGCCTAAGTGGTAGTAATCCTTACGTTGCTTCGGTATTGGGAATGTTAGGTATAGCTTCGGGATCGAATACTAATTCCATTATAAATAACGTTGGGGCTATTTCCACAAGAAGTACTAATAATCGATCGGTCACCAGCAATATTTCGGGCAGTCCTTATAAAGACTTATTAATTAAATATGGAAATCAAATTGGTGTGGATCCTGACCTGCTATTTGGTATGATGATGGCCGAATCCAGTGGTAATCCTAATACAGTGACTGGTTCCTACAAGGGATTAATGCAAGTTAATCAAGCTAAGGTAGATGCGCTCTTTGGTGCTAACAGTGGACGTGATATATATGATCCGGAAACCAATATTGCTGCTGCCGTTAATTATTTAGCTACCAAATGCATACCTAAAACCGGTTACGTTTCATTAGGTATAGGTGGTTATAATGCCGGACCAAATTATCAATCTTGGCAAACGGCGGCTAATATATTAAATCAGGGCGGGGATTGGTCCACTATACTGGCTCAAATGCAAGAAACCAATAATTCTTCAGCCATGAGTGGTAATCCCAATATCATTAAAACCCGTTATATAAAATCCGTATACAAGTATGCTGGTCTACCGTTAGAGGTTCCTTATCTGGCTCGTGGTGGTATTGTAGATAGCCCCGTATTAAGTATGATAGGTGAAGGACAAAACCCAGAAGCAGTAACCCCTCTGGACCAGGACAATAAATTATTAGGCTTAGATTCTATGACTGATAGTTTATTAGATGGATTGGATAGCGTTTGTGGACATTTATTACGTAAGATGGATGAAATTATAGGCGCTATACATAGCAGCCAATCCATATATAGTGCCACTACTGGTACCAATTATAGTAGTAGTCAAAGCAATCGTATGGACCGCATTAAACATTTAGGCGCAATGAAGAGGTAATCAAATATGAAGCAATTAAGTATTGGGGATAAGAATTTAACAACTAAATTTATCAATGCCTACTTTGGAATTAATGGCGAAACCTTTACTAAAACCACGGCGGAACGAGTAAAGCAGTTTCAGCAATCATTTCAACAAATATATGAAAATGACCCTAATATAGCCGAGTTTACCGAAGAGTATTTGAATAAATATACACAACTTTATAGGGATAGTAATGGTGAGTTGCAAACTAAAATAAATGAGGTGCTGCCAGTGCTTTGGCCTAATGGTATTGTGGATATACTAACAATGAACGCTATTTTGGGTACCGAAATAGATTACTATGACTATACTAAGATACAGCAATGTAAACAAGCTTTGAATGGTACACAATACTCTGCCTTTGGGAATATATTTGAAATGCTTTGTGAAATGGCTAAAAACTTAAATTTCAGATTGGATGATAATTTAGATTTTATTCCAACATTGGTGGATAAAACTATTAAACGTATTATTGGTGCAGATACGAAATCTTTTGGTGGTGCTGATCAGGTATTTGAACGTGACGATTTAGTAGATTATCATTTATGCGAATTTACTATTTATGGTAAAAGTATTTATGAAGGCGATGATTATAAACTAAAAGAAGGCCGACATATTAATATTGGGGATATTAATGAATCTGAGCCCTATTTAACATGGTTGGATTTAACAGTGCCACCCCATCCCATTGAATCCCCGTCTGTTAATCATCCTATTTATATAAACCCCCCAGCCACACTGCCTGTATATAAGACAGGTCTTAATAGTTTAGGTCACATTAAATTACAAAAAATTGTTAATACTTTAGGTAGTGGCAATACTTATATACTGGAGGATGATTTAGCTAACATTAATATTAGCAACGGTCAAGCTATAACCCCGCCTGCAACAGGAACTTATATTGAGAGTGCCGAACGACAGGTATTTAGTACCGTACCAGATACTGGACTTACATTCCATAGATATATAACCTTATTAAGCGAGGATAGCAGCTTAACGGAATATTTTATATGGATGGACAAATATTATGTCATTCATAGTATAGAAACCAAAATTCATAATAACAAGTATGGCAAATTAAATATAGACGTCATTGCCCCACCATCAGATAGTTGTAATAAGTTACTTTATTTAATTGGCACTACCACAAATGCAGTAGCAAAAATCGAAAATTTAGGAGCATATGATAATTTTGAAAATGTAACCCTAAACGATGAGTATATTAAAAATGTAAAATTATATAATATATTTGATACCTACGATACATACAATGTGGTTACTGGTCGTCTAATTAAAAGAATAGGTACCTTAACCTTGGATGAAAATAATATTAACAGTAATTTTAGTCATGTTAATTATAAGGGTAAAAATGCTATTCGCATTAATATAGCTAATGAAAATATTGATGTACGATATATATACTGCTCACATTTTGATGTAGATGATAGTAAACCTGAGTATATAAAAGCAGAAGATAATTATTTATATATAGTCGACGATGCATTTAGTTCATTGGATTTATTTAAGCAATTTGTAGCTTCGGAGTATAATAAAGGAACACCTATAATATTATACTATAGACACCTTTACGACATTTATTATCATTTGAGAGAAAACTCTAACTTAATAAATTGTACGAATTGTCGATATTTAATGACCTCTAATATTGATATGGAAATTCATTATAAGATGGATCCACGATTTAAGTTGGACACCGATATTCTTACCAATGCCAATCCATTTTATCCTGGCGTTATCAAAGGTGTAGGGGATACGGTTGGCGATACAACTACTTTACAAATATATTCAGAAAATAAAGATGCATCTAAAACACAAGTAACTACTATCCCTCTAAGCACACCCTTACATGGTTTTGATTCCACTAATGGAGATTATTACGATGTTACTCAGGGTACTATTTATCGCAAATGTCACCAATATAAACTTACTGGTGATGAAATAGCAATTGATGTATCCCCATATAGTAACAGTACATTTACAGTATTTGGTATTCCCAATATATTAAAGGATAGAAGTTTAACCGAACCCGGTCTATGTAATTGTTTAATAGCGCAGGATAATGTATGGCTTGGACAGGGGCGTGGATTTAGTTTTGATACATCGGCACCACAGAATTTGTATATTAGTATAGATAATGAAATTTTAGAAACCAGTGAAAATTGTAGTAACCCGCAAAAGATACAAAGTTTTAGAAATTGGCTACGTAAGTGTAATCTGGAAAATCATAATCCCGTTACAATATACTATATAAGTAGACACCCTAAAATTACAACCGACCTTCCAAAATATGAAATTGCACAGTATAGAAACTATACCCGAATTTACAATAGCTATAATGCCAACATGGAAATAAGACTACATGTAGCTATTGCTTTAAAAAAGGGAGAAGTGATGGTTTGTGGGTTATATGAAGAGGGCATAATAGATTTATCCGAAACCTTACCAGATACTTTTCTAAGTTACGATAATGGGTTATATGATAAGCATATAATCGAAGCTATTAGGCTGTATCAAAAAATGCATGATATTGGACAGGATACTGAATATGGCCGTTATTATTCGGGAGTATTAAATGTGCCTACATATAATGCTATCAAAAAGGAATTTGGTTTAACAGAGGAGGTTGACATTTAATGAGATATAAATACGTCAGCACACGAGCAACGGATAATATTCCAGAAATAATGGAACAATACAATGTGCCTTTAGAGGTATTAATTCAATTAAATAAGTTTAGATACCCGCATATGATAGATAATCCCTTTATGACCCCGGAAGGCAGTTTACTAATGGTGCCTATCACTATGTCGGATACTCCAATAGCTTATGATCGTAAGGAAGGGGGTAAATAATATATGTCAGCAGATGGCGATGGCGTTGGTTTAGGCATTAATAGTTCTAATTTTGGAAAATCTAAAGCAGTAGCTATTAGACTCCATGAATTAGGATATAACGCTAATGTGGCAGCCACAGTCGGTAATACAAAGCTTTTAAAGTCCTACGCTAAAGATAGGAACATTAAAAATTTAGATACCGCAGTCAATTATTTATTTTCCAAGGGGGGCATTAATTATAATAGTTTAAGTAATTGTTATAATTGTAGCCCATATGGTGACAATGTTACTTACCTTAATAGTGGGGTAAGAAATTTACAATTAAATAGTAGTACACAATCCAGTTTATTGACTAATTTTGTTAGTAATGAACATATTAATTCATATGTTAGGCATTATGGAATGCTACAGAATGGCGTTATGCCGTTACCAGTAAATCCTACCGAATTAACAGAGCAGGTTAGTGCAAATTGGGCTAATACCAATATACCTGGGCGTAGCGCAGATTATTTACATTACGCCAGTACAGGTAATCGCAGTATAAGCTTCTCCTTAAAACTACATGTGGATTTAGGAGAAATTATCCAGGTAAATAATAATGGATCCACTTATAGAAGTGGCGTGGATATTGAGAGCTTCGTTAATTTTATGCAGGCATTATGTTATCCTAATTACAGTGGTTCTGGTATTTTACCTCCTGTATGTAAATTAGTAATTGAAGATGTTATCGATGCTCGAGTGGTATTTAATTCCGTTAGTATTACTAAATCTGGGCCTATGCGTAAATATACGGGTGGAAACCGTGCTGGTAATAAGACTTATACTTTATATGATTGTAATTTTAGTATTGTAGAAATGCCGACAAAAGTATTGACGGCAGACAGTATACGAAATAGGTGATAAAATGTTCATTGAAGTAAACAAAAACGAAGTAAATAGATATAAGGATACGGTAATTTTAATTAGGGACAATGATTTGCCCAATACCTATTCTACCTATAAAAAGGCAGTATTAAAGGATGATATTAAAATAAAAGCGTATCATAAAGTTACTGAGGCCCAACGTAATCGTTTGGATATGATAGCATATGAACATTACATGGATGCACAATTATGGTGGCTAATTGCAATGGCTAACGATATAATAGATCCATTTTTTATACCACCCGGAATTACACTACGCATACCTTACCTCTCTGAGTGGTGGTCTGCGGATAAGGAGGAATAGTGTATGGCAGTATCCATTAGGGGGCGTGCAGGTAGATATAAGACTACACACGTTAGCGCTACTAAAATCACTAATAAAGTAGTAAAGGCTAAGAAAATAAAAAGTAAACAAACTGACATTGGTGTAGCTCCATTAGCCTCAGGTGGTCTTAGTGGGGGCTATACTACTAATAATACAGACGCCATTTCGACCTCAGCTCAAAATTTATCCCAGGTAGTAGTTACCAATTTAACCTTGGGTGGTAAGAATCTACAGTATAGTTCTGGCAATTATAGTCCACAGTGTGTTACATCACTAAGCTGTAGATGGGAGATGGGGGTAGCCACAGAATGTTCCTTTACATTATATCATCATGTGGACCCATATGACCAAAGCGGTAGCTCTTTAAGTACCAATGTGTATGAGATTCCATTATTATTGCAAAATGCATATAATAATCAGACCGTGGGCTATACTTTTAATTACGGTTATAATTGGGTTGGTGAAGGTGGTTACAATGCTTTAATGACCCCGCTATATGGATTAACCATTACCGACTGCACCTTTAGAATGTATCAATCGGGCATTGAGTATACTATTAAAGGCGTTAGTTTTGGCGCCGTCAATACTATACTACAGGGTAATTTTATCTATAATTGGGCTAAGGATAAAAAGGGTTTAGTTGGTGGTGACATAGGTTCTAAGGTATCCAGTAGTAAATTGGTAGCTCGTATTTGTAGTGTAATTGAAAAAATATTCTCCATGAGTGGATATGGCACTCAGTGGTTGGGACGAAAACCTACAAATTACTCATCCCTAAAGGGTCAGGACTTTGCGGATGAAGCACTATCCATATTAAACGAAGGAAACGATTCGGAAACAATGATGGTATTTGCCAAAGAATTGTTGTCACGACTGCAGTTAAAAGAAAGTAATAATGTATATTACTCCAATTATGAAATTCAATTTAGGGATTATGCAAATGAACCTTATATAATTATATACCCTACCACCAAGTATGTTTATGAGGGGACGCAGTGGGTACAATACCCTGCCTATAATTATGGAGGGAATAGCTATATATGGAATGGTAACCCTAATTTAGATACAACTGGAGTTGGTAGTAATAGTATTATTTCCACCACCTTAACATACCCAGTATTACCAACTGCATTAATTGGTAGCACCAGTATTAAGGATGATAAGGGAAATGAACTTAGTACGGGCGCATCTATAAATGGTACATACAGCACGTCCCCTGATACCTCGTTTGCCCTTGCGACAAATGATTTTTATAATATTGCGTATGGATTACCTATTGAAGGTTCCATTACCATTCCCGGTACCACAAAAGAGTTTTTACCTAACGAAGTAATTAATATAGAAATATATGTAGCCAATCAATTATTTGCTACATCCGGAAGGTATTTGGTGCTAACTAAAACAGATAAAATCTCTGGTGGAAGATTTGAAACCACCTTAGAAGTATTACGCATTGCGGAATCCTTGGGCACTTGGAGTGGTGGACTGGGCACTTCCCAGACGGTACGCGTTAATGATAAAGCTGTTGGCAGACCAAATAAATATAATGGTATTTCCAATAAAATAAAGTGAGGAGCACATAAATTATGTCAAACAAATTTTATGGTGGTATTTATCAGGGCGTTGTGGTAGATAATAAAGACCCTAAAAAAAGAAGCAGACTAAAGATAAGGGTGCCTAATCTGCATAGCAGTAACGAAGAGTTGCCCTGGGCACTGCCCGGAATGAGCTTCGGATGTACCCCACCCTACCCAAAGGGTACCACCGTTTGGGTAATGTTTCAAAATGGGGATCCTAAATTTCCAGTATATTTAGGATATCTAATTAAATCTAAAAACTAAAGTAGGTGAATATTAAATGAAAATAACTACTTTTTCCTTTCCGGATACCTTTTCCAATGATGGAAATATAAATCTTAAAAATGGTGTAAATGCTTTAAACCAAAATTTAGGATTAATGGTTAAATGTCAAAGACCTCAATTGCGTGGTGACCCTACGTTTGGTACTGATATTATAAATCAAAAGTTTCAACAAAACACTGCCATATTGAGGAGTTGTATTAAAGATGATATAATAATATTAACCGAAAGATATGATACACGTGTTTTAATGGGTAATGGGGACGTGGATGTTTCCTTTCAGGGTGATTATTTCCATGGTAAATGTCGCTATTATCTTAAGTCCGAGGATTCTCAATTTGGATATAATATAAAAGTATAATGGTGGTGCAGAAATGGCAAGAAATCAAGATTTAATTTCATATACTAATCGTAGTTATGCGAGCATCCTTTCCGATATGGTGGATGCAATTCCATTACTGACAGATAAATGGTTAAATTATGCGGAGAATGATCCGGGTATTGTCTTATTAAAATTGGTAGCAGCCACGGCGGATATGTTGAGCTATAATACAGACTTTCAAGCCCGTGAGAACTTCCCACAATTAGCTACCATGCGCGTAAATGCACAACGCAGTTATGATTTAATAAATTACAAGATGAAATGGTATGAATCTGCCACCATTGAATTAACACTTAAATATAATCCGCCTCCGGGAGCACCAGCTTACATTACCTTGCCAGCCTATACACAGGTGTTTTCCAAAGATGATTTAATATTTACCATAATGGATACTAAAGCCAACCGCACTTTATATTCAGGGGTGGAAACTAAGGTTAAGGCAGTACAGGGTTTATTAAATAATATTAATTCTATTAATCTAAACTCCATAAAAGATGATGGCATTATTTACCTGGCCTTTGAAGAAGTAGATTATAAAAATATTGTTATACGCTCCTTTAGAGATTCAGATGATACCGAAATTAGTAATTATGAATGGACGCTTGTAGATGATTTGAATACCGTTCTTGAGAATGGTAGATTTTTTGAATTTCGCGTAGACTTAATGGGTAATCCATACATTAAACTCTGTTCCAACTTTGCAGAGTATATGAATGGAAATCATTTAACCGTATACTATTTGCGTTCGGATGGTGCTAATGGTAACGTAGCTGCTAATACAATAGATCGTATTGGCGATTATGTATTGGATAACGAAGGCAATGACTTAGTTGAATACATTGAAATTATAAGCAGTACGGCTGGTATTAATGGCGCCGATCCAGAGACTTTATCACAGTCCTTAGTAAATGCACAAAGATATTCGGGATTATTGGACAGTGCTGTCGTATTAAGTGATTATGAAATATATGCCTCCGATTTAGATTTAGTACGTGCTTGTAGAGCATTAGAAATTAATATTAAAGACCCTAATGTAGAGCATTATAAGAACTTTACATATTTCCCACGTATTAAAAACGGTGTAATTGTAGCAGGCCCCGAAGGGGAAGAATATCCTGTAGAAATTTCCTATCGTAAATTATATGTGGATGACTTATCCGAGCTTTGTTATAGATTATCACGTTCGTCTGCGGATAGTGAAACCCTAACTTATGAACGTGTGGATTTATTACTGCAGTTGGTAACCAGGGATTTCACAAATCCATCTACTAACATACAGGCGGAATTAGATGCATATCTATTGGATAAAAAAGTATTTTGTGTAAACCAAAAATATACTACGGGCTATACACAGATTATCCCATATAACGTAGTCGTGTATCACACCGAACCCTATTCCTTAAATTTAAATAAAAGTTTAAGTGAAGAAATTACAAAAGCTCTTACTAAATATTATGATGAAGACAGGCAATTTGGAGAATTTTTACAATATAGGGATATTACCAATTACATTGAGTCCGTCGATGTTTATATTGATTTTGTAGACATTCAATATCCGCGCAGTAATGTTCAGGTGGACTTTTGGAAATACCCACGTTTAGGTCCAGTATGTGTAGCATTATCAGATAATCCTAATTTACCAAGTGTGCAAAACGTTCTTGATGATACAATAAATGCAATAAAGGTAAATGGCACTGTAATTAATCTTTCCAATAGAAATATTATTTTAAATAATTTATTCAATGAAATAGTAGCTCGTAATCAGGGTGGTACTACAACACATTTTTATTCTGATGGCACTAAGCCAGCTTATGATGAGACACATTATTTGGATGTCTGTGGTGTGGGTGTTACACCAGATAATATTGCACTGTTAAACCATATTAGCTTGTATATGGACAGTAATAATAGAATTATTGTAAATGAGCATAATGGTATAATTACAGAGGAATCCGAATTATCCAGTTTTGTAGGGGAATACAAGCATATGGATTTTCTGATAAATTGGTATAGTTCGCGTACGGATATTGTTCATGTAGAACCTAAAATAACTGAAAGTAATGTAACAACTTGGCAGGGCGTAGTAGAAAATACCCAATTCGCCGAGGATAGTGATGTGGAACTCTGGCCATTAATTGGTATGGGGGACTGCTACCTCTCAATGGGTGAAAGATTAAAACTTGTGAAAAGAGGTATTTACAATTGAGTTTAGGAGCCTTTGATGTAAAATTACCAACTACATATAGGTCAGTGGATTTTAAGACATTTGAAGGATTATCCAAAATAGCACTGGGTGTTTGTAAAGAGGATATAAATCAGCTGACTTTATTAAATAGCGCCGATCATTGTCCTGAGCATTTCTTGCCGGTACTATGCTCTAAAATTGGTATGCCATATTTCAGCGATGCCATTCCTTATGTTAATCGTCAAATACTAAAATTGTGGCGATGGATGATAAAGCATAAGGGTACCGAAGAGGTGTTAAGACTTATGTCCTCATTTGCATTAATGTCTTTCTCATCCAAAGAGGAGGACATTAAATCCATTTTGAATTATGTAAATTCAGTGGATGTATATTTGAGAACCTCTAAAAATATGGCTAATAAAACTCCTTATTTAAATATTATTAATAATCAAACTTCGGGAGAAACCTCGCCTGAAACCGGTTCACATACCTATATTCATATACGGCCATATATTGAAATATTCTATGAAAGTATACCAAACATAGAGCAAGCATTAATTGAAGAACGTATTATGAAATATATTGCATATGTAAGACCCGCGTCTTGGAGAATTAGATTTCAACCAGCCCTTATTCAACGTGAGGGTGGTGATGGACGTGGATTACTTATTAGTGCGGGTATGGATAATATAAATCAAAGTCCTGAACATTACACCATTGGTCATTCCTACGTACGCGATGAAGCAGATACCACACGTAAAGAGTATGGTGTGGACTTCTCCGAGGTGTGGGATAATAATAATGAGACGACATAAATAGGAAGGGTATTCATAGTATGGAAGCTATAAAAACAACTGATATCATATGTCCTGCATCGGTGGGCATTGTTGGTAATATCGATATTCGTATTTCGGATATTAATAAAAGATTAATTAACAGTGCCAATATCCACAATAATTGTACGCCGAGTGGTATTTTATATATCCTAAACTGCCTACTTGAAGAATATGTGCCCACGGTAACCAATTTTGGAATTACAACCTTTAAACGTGATGAACAAGGTCAATTTGATACCTCTAAACCATATGAACATATATTCTCCATGGATAGTAATAATGAGGATGATAAGGGATATCTTATTAGGGATATCATACAAACCACTGATGGACGCTATCGAGCAAGGTTTAAATTTTATTTATCGGCTAAACAGCTTCTCGATGAACAATTATATCAAATACATTTATATATGAGGGATGGTAATGGTAATTTATTCAAAGCCTTTAGTGCACAACATGTTACAATTGATGGTGCATATATTCTAAAGGATAATACAATTACTGTATCCTATGAATGGGTAATTGGTTTACGCAATGAAAACGAAGGGAATTGATAATTATGGCAGTTAAACAAAGTAATATTACACCAGTACAGCAAGCAGTAGTATTCCCAAGCAGTATTAATAATGTGGCCGGAAAATTATTATCAGAGCGTAATTTGTCTTTAATTTTAAGATGTATTTGTTCTCGCCACTTCATTTATACAACAAATCCCTACGCTAATACGGGAAATTTTAATATTAATGTAGATTCATATAGCGTTATAAGCCCTGGTATCGCTGTAATTGATGGTTATGTGGTAACTATTAGTAATAGCACTAATTTGGTAAACATTCCAACGGATAAGGTAGCGTTTGGTGAGGTAAAGCCATTTTATTTAGCTTTACATTTAGGAAAACAAAAAACCAGTGATCTTAATGTTGGTAACAATTTAGGACTTAACGATATTGTATACGATAAATTGACCTTCGAGTTTCTTGAGGATAAATTAGAGGATACCACTCAGGATAAGTATTTATATTTATACAAAATGAATATTACTCAAAATAGTATAGATGTAAATACTATTGAGGATCTACGTAACTATTCACCGTTTGATGTAAGCTCCATTTCTGCTCATACTAAAGACCTAACAAAGACACTTTCCGACGTGCTTCAATTTATTATGGTTAATATAAGAGGTCTCGACGAAAACGCTGACTTTTTTGATACCTCGGACAAAACTATTCCTATTGAAGGGGATAATGGTATTTATGATAGATTGAAATATAAATTTACTTTACCGGATTACCCCACTAAGCCCTTTATAAATGATATGATTGTCCCTGGTAATGAGATATTATATGACCAAGGACAAATTGTTACACTTAATGGAGATTCTCGCTTACCTAATATTATATTACCAGAAGCTGGTAATGGTAAAGATAATCGCGGAGCTATTTTTATAAATGCAAACCGTAGGACGGTTAATCAAGAATATGATCCACAAAAGGGTAATCAGATTCTATTTTTAGAGAATGGAGAGCTGTATAGCGTCGCGGAAATTAATCAAAATGCGTTTTCAATTATAAAAGTTAAAAATTCAGCAAATGAATCTATTAATATTCTTATACCTTCAATTAGTAAGATCGATACACTTACAGTTTATGGTTCGTCTAATGTAAATGTTAGGGGTAACGTTACCACTGAAGAGCGTCAATTATTAATTGATTTAAATCCAGATATTTCCGTTAATTCCATTAAAATAAATGAGACACAAATTATACCTTATAACGATGCAGATATGCCTAAATTTTCTGGTATAGGCATTAATGCAGGCTTAGAAGCCCAAAATGGTACTATTGAAGAGGATTTAAGGGTGCGTGGTAATTTGGAAGTTGGTGGAGATTCCAATTTTGCAGGCGATGTGAATATTGTAAACGATTTAACCTGCTCTGGTGCTATAAATGCCGAGCGTGTTTATTCAGCGGTATATAACGACTACGCTGAAATTTATGAATGTAACCCAAACGATATTTTAGAGCCCGGCGACATTATAATGTACGATCCTAATCAGGATATTTACTGCAAAGCTACCCAACAATATGGTAATTTAGCCGTTGGCGTATACAGCGATAGTTATGGATTTATAGTTGGTGGCAGTAACGGATTCGGCGATTATAAGGAAATACCTGTAGGCTTATGTGGTCGCGTTAAAGTCAAAATAATTGGGCCAATCAATTTTGGGGATCTAATTGAAGTATCCAGTATTGATGGTGTTGGTAGAAAGAGTGATTCCCCCAAACCGGGCTATATAATTGGAAAGTGTTTAGAGCGTAAGGATAGCTTGGGTACCGAACGTGTAACAATGCAAATTATGTTAGCTTAAATTATAAATATTAACGAGGTATTGCAAATATGGCAGCGACAATATTAACTAAATCTATTACACTTAACGCTAATGGATATCGTGGTGGTAGCTTTAATGGTGCTCCTTCGGCCTCCTTAAATGTAGGTGGTAACGATTCAATTACGGAGGATGGTTATAATTATCTGGAATATATTACAACCACCTTTGATATTAATACCATTTTAGATCTATCCCTAAATGAATTAAAAACTATTAAGCTAACTATTAAAACCGGTAAGGGTAATGCAGTCAACTGTCAGTATATATTTAATTCCTCGGATTATATAATTATTGGGAAACTTGTTCCAGATAGTACCTCGGCAATAAATTTAGATTTAGAAAAACTTAATTTAACTAAATCTGTTAGCGTATTAATCAGCGCCAAAAAAGAGCTTAATAAGGTTGAAATTGTTCAGGTATTATTAGAAATTAGTTATAGAGAATTGGGTATTAGTGAACTGCCTACGGATGGTAAATATAATACCCTTCCCAATACACCTGAATTGGAGTACTATACCGGGGATATTAGTTTAGACTTATTTGAAAACTGTATATTATTGCAGTTAAAGGATGACCCACGTAAAATTATAAATGAAATTGAAATTTATAGTATCGTGGAAGGAACTAATACCCTGTTGGATAAAATTAGTAGCGAGTTAAGTAATATAAAAATTCCAATAAACTCATATGCTTTAAAAATGGATACTCCAATTATTTTTAGAGCGCGCTCCAAAAACTATAATGGGTATTCGGAATGGAGCGACTTTAGTGAACCATTACTTAAAACCAGTACCCCTAATATTAAATTAACTAGTGTTAGTGGTGCTAACGTAATTGTAGATAATAATCAATATATTGCCCAAAATAATATAAATTTTAACTTTAACTCAGAAGTATTTCTTTATATGCAAAATACTCAGTTTGAATTACAGCATTATTATAACGGCAAGTGGTTAACCATACCAAACACCTCCATACCCTATACCACAGGTATGGATATGAGTATACCATTAGACCTCAATAATGAAAATGAGAATGGTGGTATGGATAAAGGTGAATATCGTAATTACCGCATTAAAGTTACCCGTGGACTTAATACCAAATATTCCAACTATTTAACAGTGCGAATGTTAAGCGAACCCAATTTTATATACAGTAAAAACGCTAAATACAAACGTATTCCAATTTTACCAAATAAATATAAACTATGCACTTTAACCACTACGGATGCAGTGACTAGTGAAGCACAAATAACCTTGCTGTTTGGGGAAGCCTACGATAAAAGATATTATATGCAGAGCCTTACTTTTAAAAATAGCACTGATATTTATCTGCCCACCGCTTCTTTATTAAACAGTAAAGTTCTAAATTATGGGGATAAATTTAAATTAGAAATTAAAGTGGTTAACCCCCATAATTTATATACTGTAAAAATAATGGATACTGTATTTCAATTATCCGAAAAGTTGGATGCACCCATATTTAATTGGAAGGATTTATATACCACCCCCGAATCGGCAACTCAAAATTTATATTTTAAGGATACATTAAGTTTATATTGGAATGAAATTAAATCAAAATATTTCCCCAAGGATAATATTATTTATTCTATCTATCTTAATGGTAAATTAGCATTAAAAACCACCAAGACCAATATAAGTTTAGTTACCAATGAAAATACTGCTAATATTGCCATTGCTGTAAGTAATGGATTTGAGACCTTTAATGGTAATAATAAAACCAGATATAGGGTGACATCAAATTCTGTCTGGCCAGCTTTAACTCAAAGAACCTTTAATATAAAAACAGCGGATTCTACTATTACCTTAACTAATAGTGATACGTTACCTTTAAAGATGTTAATAACGTGGTCCAATATTAATAGTAGTAATACTTTGCCTTTAGATATGGAATATATTTTAGGCATATATAATCATACTAAGTCGGCACTGTATAGTACATCTTTATTCAATTATAAATTTAATAAATCCACAAATCTAAATGAAGCAATAGTCGATTTAGGGGTATTTAACTGCCAGGTTGGGGACAATATTCAGTTATATATAATGGCACGTGACCGATTTGGTTTTAATAGTGCGTCGGTTACTACTGTAAATGTGGGTGGGGTTTATAAATTAAACTTAAGTGGTGCTTATATTACTAATGATAAAATATATAAAATTAAAAATAGTATACAGGAACCTTTAGTATTTGGTGCAGATTATTTTCCAACCAGTTCCGAGGGGACCAACTGGAATAGACATTGTCCTGCGATATGTGCTGATTTACAGCCTTCTTTATCATCAAGTAATGGGAGAAGCCCATTATTAGTCGCAAAGTTCTTTAATAATTATAGTGAATTTGATTATAAATTTATATTAACGGCTCATGGTACGATTATGGAAACCATTGATTCGGATTCGGATAATATTTATCCCAAAGGATTAAGTAATAAGGAAGAGTACAGGTTATTAAGATTTTTAGGCTTAACGGATAATATTGATATTGATGGCATTTCCGATAAATATTGGCACGATTTAATTTGTACCAAAAATAACACTTTAGTTATGGTAGGTAATAGGGGCCAGGATAAGATATTACGGTCAACTAATAATGGTATAGACTGGCTACCAATTAAAGGTATTTCTAATAACGCTTGTTTATATTCCATATGCGAACGCAATGGTGTGTTATATAGCATTGGGGAACGTTGGACCCCAATGCAGAGTGGCAGTAATTATTATCTAGACAATGATGGCAATATGACGTTAAAAAAGGATAGCGAAATGAATATAGCCGGCAGTGTTAGGGTATTTACTCCCACCATACATAACAATGAAAATATTGTGGTTATATCTAAAAATAATGGATTAACGTGGACCGAACATGTAATTAATAGCTTTGAGGATATTAGACATATTAATGCCAATTCGGATATGATTTGGGCATTAAGTGGTAATGGTAATGGAAAATTTTATAAATCCACCAACGGCTTAGATTGGACCACAGAAACTTTGCCGGGCAATAATAGATGCTATACAAGCTGTTCCGATAATTTGGGTAATATAATTATTTTATCTATAGATAATATAAATAATCAAACCTTATACCTACGTAAATCTTCAGGACAGTGGCAGGAATTACCTTGTCCAAGCGGCTGTTGGTATTCCATCGATTATAATCCCAAGGCTAAAAGTTATATAGCCTGTTCCTTAGATGGAAAGATTATGACCATCGATAAAGAATTTAACTGCCATGTAAAGAAAACTACCAATATTTATTGGTATAAAATTAAATATGGAGAATATGGTAATTTAGCTATTGGTGGTTATGGGGATAAATTTAGAATTGCTTTTTGTCCAAACCACGAATTGAATTCCTGGGTCTTAAAGAAAAGTCCTATTAAAGCATATCATAATCTTACCTATATACCCAGCGTTGATGGATTTATGGCCACATCCTACGAAGGTCAGGAGGGTGGTATTGCATTAATAAACTATTTAAGAAGACATTTGAATGAGGATTTAGATCTAAACATTAGTATTCGATACTACAATAAGAATGGTAACGAATGCTATAACCTACCAGAATCTATATTACCCCACGAAGAAGGTTTTAATGCCATTAGAATTTCTTCTAAATTAGACAATGTATCCGAATCAAGTTATGATCGTGGTCAGATTATTTATGCAAATAACTATCAAGTGGTAACCGATTATTTAATAAAATTATTAAATGCCTACACCTCAAATTATCAAACTGGGCTTAAGACCGATATAAGTCAATTTATTTCTAGACTAATACAGGCCACCCCGTTAAAGGATGCTTTTATTGGAACCTATGAAATAAATGCGTCAAACCTAATTAAGTATCTGGAAACCTGCAAAGAGGGCATTGAAATTTTAGATGGATATATAAAAGGTTATGTAACCGGAACAATACCAGAGTTTTTATTACCATTCTATGGATTAAAAAATCTTTTATCCTTTGACCATTACGTAAAGGGCAATATAGTTTATAAAGATGCCATATTGACGGGTAATATAGATAAAACCGTATTGGGATTGAATGGTATTATAGATATGTTAGCAAAAATTTAGAAATTAATTTAAATATGGAATAACAAAAAATAATTAACAGTAGATAAAAGTGAATATCTACTGTTAATTTTTTAATCTATAAAATTTAATTCTTTTAGTTTTTGCAGTATTTCAGCATTTTCAATATTCGCAACCCTATTCTTAAAATAGGGCCAAGCATTACGTAAGGACTCAATATCGTTTTTAGCTAACAAAGCTTTTATAGCGGTTTCTGGTTTCCAGTATCTACAATTTATAGAACCTAATTTACCAGCCCTGCCCGTGCCCTTCCAAGCTTGAAAAGCGATTATTTGTTCAATATCCTCTTGGCGCCATAACTTTTTACCACGTTTATTTCCTTCAGGGGATCTAATAAAATCCGGTAATGGTGGTATATTTTTTCTATCTTCCTCCGGTATGGAATTATAGAATTTATACCAGGTAGCTAAGGTTACTTCTCCTACGCCTAATATACTACAAACCTGCGCAGCGTTTAAATATTTTTGATTTTCTGACATTTAATACTCTCCTTATATATAGTTGCCCTTCCTTTCCTATCCACTATAACATATTATATAATATTGGTTTAAATAATTCAACCATTCTTTTTTATTAAAGATTTAAAATTTCATCTACCTGCTTGTCCACCTCTTTATGACAACGCTGCCAAAGTTCAGCTCTTTCCTTATCTATATCTATCATATCGTTGGGTGGTAAGGCAATTTCTTCTTTATATTCAAAGGTATAATAAGCCTCTCCCTGTTTAAAGGATACTCTGCTACTACATGAAATGTTTTTAATGCTAATTTCAGCTAACTTAGGCGTAGAATTTACTACAGTCTGTGCTGGTTTATTTTGCAATTTCTTTGGGTTACTTTTTTTCTTACTCATATAATTGCCCTTCTCTTAATTAGTAGTCCTGATTTGCAATAAGCCAATCTCGTAATGAATTAAATTCCTTAATGGTATTATCCCCTTGCTGTGAATATTCATAGTATCCATCATTAATAAAACGCTTATAGTTTGGCTTATTACTATAACGCATTTCAATTTCAGATGAAGTAAGTACCTTAAAATTATCCCTAGTATTTAACAACCATTGAGCCACATATAGCTTATCCTCAATTAGTTTACAACAGGATTTGGGGAAATATCCAATAATGTTGTAATTACCATAATTAGTATAACCAATAATAGCAGCAACAGCTTTATTAGTCTCGTATACAATATCCTCAGTCGTGGCTACAAATATAAATTGGTTACCATAGTTGGTTTCGTCATTGCGTTTATTGGGCGTTTTGTTGTTTGAATAATTATACATTTTTTAATCCTCCGGTTCCATATTATATTTTTTAAACAAATCAGTAATAGCCGTACGTAGTATTTTACTAATCGATTGTCCAGTTCTCTTACTTAATTGCAATATTTGTTGTTTTTGATTATCCGTAATAACGGTGCTTACGGTAGCCGTGTAAAACCCACGACGCTTACGGCGTGCCACAAAATTAAATCTCCCTTCCTAAAATAATTTATTAAGATAATTTACTTTTTAGATTTTTTAACCGTCAATACTTGGGACTCCGTAACGGTCTGACAATCTTGAAGCGACGATGCACTAATGACACCATTGTAAATTAGTTTTTCTAATTCGTCCATATCTACATATTCTTTAACCTTTACAACGTTACTAATATCCAATCCTTCCTCTGTAAGCTGCTTTAATTTTAGAATAAGTGCATCCTCGATAAATGAAAACTTGGAACGCGTAGCCAATTTAGCGGTGTAGCCCCCAGCTTCAAGTTCAATATCCTGACCATTACCTTTATCTTTATTAGCTTCAAGTAATTTTGTTTTAATAAACGCATTATATACTTTTAGCCTGTTATCCATAAGATTCTTAATATCATTAAACTCGCCATAAAGCGGAATTACCTCTACAAGTGTTTTATCCTCAACCTCTTTAGGTAACCCATTTTGTACACTTTCCATTAAAAGTTCTTTTACATCAGAATCCTTAATTGTGCTTGGGCCTTCCTTAATTGCAACGCCCTTAACAGCTTCACTAATTCTTTTATCGGTGGTTGCCGTGTTTTTTATTAACCTACGTGACATGTTTAATCCTCCTTTTCTAAATTATCCAACTTATATTCTTCAATTAAATCCATACGTCCTTTTTTCAGTAGGGTTCTATATGCCATATTTTTAGGCCAGCCCCTACAATTTAATTCCCCCATGACCCCCTTTTTACCTTTATGGTCAGATATATATTGTTTAAATATAATTAATGCTTTTACATCCTCCGACAACCAATAGCGTTTACTATTTTTAGCATTACTTTCTTTGTGTGGTTTTGGCAATACTGGTATATCTGTTGGCTTGGTAAATAATTCGTTATTATACCATCTGTACCAATTATTTATGGTTGCGGTGCCAACTTTAAGAATAAGGCATATATCTTGTATATAATATTTTTTATCTTCCAATTTATTTCACCTCATTTTTAATTCTTAGAGATCCAATAAAAATTTAATACGTTCTGTTTTGCTCATCTTATTATCGTTGAGCAAGAATTCAGAAATACTTTTCTTACTCTGGAGTATACAATGTACACGTTCATCTATGGTATCCTTAGTAACCAATGTGATAATATTTACCGTACCATGGGTGCCAATGCGATGAATTCTATCGCAAGCCTGTTCAAAATTACTATATGTCCAAGGCTCGTCTACAAATATGGCTGTCTGCGCAGCATGTAGTGTATGTCCGGTACCCATGCCGTCAATGGTTCCAACCAATACCTTATATCTTTCATCCGTTTGAAAGAGGTTTTTTACTTCATCCTTATTTTTTATTCTACCAGATATTTCCAAAGGCATATACTCGGACAATTCTCTTTTAATAATGTCCACTACTTCGACCCAACTGGTAAATATAAGTACCTTTTCATTATTACTAATACGTTCTTTAACCAATTCCTTCAAGCGCTCTATTTTAGCACAACTAATATTACGATACATTTGATTATTGGATTCACGACTTAAAGCTTCCAAATTACCTGTCGCCTGTCTAAGTCTTAACATATGCACCAAGGGATTTTTACTTTTGAGTATCTCGTCAAGCATTGCTGCCGTTTGAGCATGAATTTGATTATACAAAGATTTCTGGTCAGACTCCATTTCTACGTATTCGGTGGAAATAATCTTATCTGGCAAATCCAATACATCTTTTTTTAGTCTGCGTAACATTACCGAATTCAAATGACTATACAATTCCTCCAAATTTTTATAGCCAATAATTTCCTTATTCTCGTAACCACCCATTTTACAGTAGTGTTGTTTAAAAGCATAATAGGTACTATGTTCTACGCCCAACCATGTCATCATTGGCCAAAGGTCGATTGGCGTATTCAATGGCGTACCAGTTAAAGCTACTTTATTTTTTGCATTAAGCTGAAGCATAGCCTTGGTCTGCTTAGCCGTAGGGCTGACAATCTTGTGCATTTCATCCACAATTATCTGTCCAATGAATCCAGCCTTAATTAATGCGCGTAATGTATCCAACAAGCCTTTATCCCTAATAGACTCAATGTTAGTAATAATAAATCTAACTTTATTTTTAGGATCACTACTAATTTCGTTCAAATGTTCTATACGCTTTTTTACTGTGCCAATACTCATTGCCGCAATAAGGTCTAATGGATTTTCTACTTGGTCACAGTTATTATAGGTAATACCACTCTTCTTCTTAAAGCTTGCACCCAATATGCGCAGATTGCTGGGTTTCAAGTTTGTATGCTTTAATATTTCCAAGTAGTAATTCCACTTCAAGTCGTTAACGCAGCATATAATTAATGTGCAGGGGAAATTCTCCTCTTTTTGTCTGTCCAATGACATTATAATAGAACTTAAGGTCTTACCCAAACCAGCTTGGTCACCCAGCAGCATTGCATTATGGGATCTATATTCTGCCGCCGCTTCTAATTGATGAGGCAGCACCTTTGTATTAATCCCCAATTTTTTCAGATCAATATCTATATTAGTGGGCTTGGCTTTAGTATTGGATTTAACAGCCCCACGACCACTACTGGTAACATTTTGAGTGGTAATAATATTAATAGTTTCTGAATTACCAATCTTCTGTATAAATTTAGGAATATCTTCCACTTCCACTTCCCATTTCTTGGTCGTAGGACTAAATAAATGTACTCTTAAACTTTTAACAATATCTTTAATTCTATCATTGTAAGGAAACGAGATAAAAGCACTTTCCCCATAGTAGCTCTTAAGTCTATCCGATTTTTTAATTTCAATAGTAATCATTTTAAATATCCTTTACACTTTTCTACACCAATATTATATAATATGTTAGTCACAAATACAAGTACCTCTTATATAATATTTTACCAAATTTTGCTGAAATTAGTAACCTTTTCCTAATATTTTCCTAACAATATAAAAACAAGGTATTAATTTTTATACCCCCACCCCACTGATTTTCAGAGGGGGGTGTACTATAAATGAAAAGGGGCTTCCCTTGACCTTGTTACATTAGGGCCCCCCTAATAACTAATTGTAGCCCCCCTACAATAGTCAATACCATATATTAATAATAAATAAAAAGAATAAAAAAGGAATTAATAAATACACATTTGTACCAAATGCGTAGCCTCCCTTCTCCCTTTAATTGAACAATAATATAAATATAATTACAAAATAATTGGTATATATAAAAAAGAATTAATGTACTGTAATTTTGGAAAGAGTAAAGTGAATAAATACAGTGTGCCAAAAGTACTGTTATTTTAGTTGGATTTTAGGTCGCCATAAAAAAATTTGAAAATATTTCAAAAAACCGTTTACCTTTCTCGGACAAATCTGGTATAATTATATAAATCAATCGATAGTGGTGCCCCACTTAGTTTCATCATTAAAGAAACACAGAGGAGGAATTGAAAAATGCAACCAATTGTATCCAGTGGCATATTTATACCATTTGAAATTATGGTTAACCCAAATTTGACCCCAAATGAAAAATTTGTGGCTTCGTATATTAAAAACCGAGGCAGCATTTATTTACATGGGCAGAAAAGTACAAAATTCGTGCTATTTGAAAGCAATCAATGTCTGGCCGCACGAATTTTTTATGATGGGAAAAAGGTTTCATCTATCACTAATGCCTTAAAGCGTTTGGAAAAGCTGGGCTACCTAATAAGGGAATTTGATAAGAAAAATCTGAAGTATGGCGCCGTTATGGTTAGAAAGCTTTGGATAAATATGGATAAGATCTTAGAGGATTGCCCGGAAATCGATTTTTTTAAGGAAGATGACATATTAGATGATGGCTCTATAAGTGATATGGAATACGATTACGATATGGATAGTCCGGCAGAGGCCTCTGATATGTCATCTGATACATCGAATGAAACTAATACTCGTTCATATAGAAAACGTCAAATGAACACAAAGGATTTAAAATACCTTAATTTAGTCGAGGATAATTTACAAAATGCAAAGGATAAGAAGGAAAAACAGGAAAAGGAAGCCGAATTAAAAGCACTTAAAAAGCAATCTACCCGCAGTAAGACGTATATTAGAAAGGCGGATAGAGAAAAATTAATTAGTGACTTTAAGGAAAAATATCATTTAGTTGACACGGATGAGCTATTAATTGCTGTCAGACATATACTGCTGGAAGACCTTAGAAATAATTTTCTGGACAACAGCGCCTTAGCATATCAAATAGAACTCTTTAATAAATGCGCTGAAAATAAGGGTTATGACCAGGCTAAGCAAATAGTTATTAATCATTATAGGCATGGACATCAATCCCTTATATACGATAATGAGGTACTAAGTAAGGAAGAAATACAGGCTAAAAAGAATTCCACATCCGATAAGACTACAGATATTAGCACAAAAGGTAAGGCATCAGAATATCTTAAAGATAGGTTGGATCACATATTTGAAAATACTAATATCGAGGAACATGATAACAAACTGCTCATAGCTACGGTATTATATTTAAACCATAACTTCCAAGATAAGTGGTGGAAACCAGAAGAAGAATTCACGTTCCCGGAATGGTTTATGGAATATTGCTTCCGCAGCTCAGTAGTGGACGAAAATGGAAACAAGATATGGTTCGATACCAAATATCCCTTGGATAAGGCATACTATAAGTTCAAAAAAGAAGGCAAGTTTTAATGGCGGATATTAAACGTAGAGCATTTACCAAAGCCTGTCCTCTGGCAATTGAAGGGGAATGTTGTAATGAAATAATTAACGGTGAATGCCCACGTAACTATTGTTTTAGGCAGGACGAATATTTCTGGTTATTGGAATCCAGTAATTTGCCCGAATCGTTAAAACATGATATCCCTCTAAAACCTGATCTTGCGGCGGGCGATTTGGAAACGTTTCGTAAAATTGACTATATACGTTACAATATCGATGAATTTGTTGAAGGTGGATTTAACCTTTATCTTTCAGGTGCAAGTGGCACAGGCAAAACCACTTGGGCAGGAAAAATCATTCGTCAATATATGATGTATATAGCATATGGTAATGGATATGAAGTAAGGTGTATCTATTTGGATGTTCCTAAATACATACGTCAATTTAAAACATCGTTCAACGAACAAGGATATGCTTTTAAGGAGTTAAGAAAACAAATCATAAACGTGCCATTAGTTATATGGGATTCGGTCAACTCCATAGAAAGTATTGTGGGTGCTGCAGGGGAAGAATTATCTGCCATTGCGAATACCCGCCTTACAAACAAATATTCAAACATTATTATTTCTCAAGAACGTAAGGAGAATCTTAGTTTTGGGTTACCAAGAGGATTACGAGCATTATTGGATTCCAGTGAAGAACTATATATACGTTCATTGCAAAATAAGCGTGTCACCTCTTTCTTTGATAAGATTGGAGGTGAAAACTAATGCGCTTTTCAGCTAATATAATACGACAGCAGATAATTAACAAAGCTCTTCAAGACCGAAATTTAGGTATTATTAAAGAACATGCCCTGACGGTAGACTATTTTGTAGGGTTTGAGGAAGAATTTAATTATCTCATAGAATACAATGAAAAATATGGTGGGGTACCAGATAGAACTACTTTTCAGGATGCATTCCGCAATTTTGATATATACGATGTAGATGTAACCGACGAATATTTATACGATCAACTATATCAATCATATGTATACCAAATATTTGCGGATAGTTGGAAAAAGTTAAGCCCACAGATTGAAGATTCCCCCAGTGAAGGATTTGAAGCCCTACGTATGGCATTGGATACCATTCCAGTGCAAGATAGTAGAATTGCTGTTGATATTATCCAGGATGCTAAACAAAGACTTGATTTTCTAAATGAGAAAATTAATTCTACAGAACGTGAATTATTCATTAAAACCGGACTGGATGAATTGGATGCCGAAATTAATGGATTATCGCGTGGTGAAGAATTTGTAGTAATCTTTGGTCGTACCGGACAAGGTAAGAGTTGGTTGTTGTTAAAAATATTAAGCAATGCAGCTCAATGTGGTAATCGGGTAGGATTGGTTAGCCCGGAAATGAGTGCCATTAAGGTAGGCTACCGCATGGACTCCATACGTAAAGGTTTTTCCAATAGCCAATTAAATTCAGCTAAGATTGTGGAAAATGCCGAAGGTTATCACGAATATCAGGAGTATATAGAGTCATTAACAAACTCAAAGGACACTTTTTTGGTAGCTACACCAAGGGACTTCAACAGAAAAATAACTGTATCTAAATTACGTAATTGGGTAATAAAAAATCAGTTGGATATTTTAGCTATTGATGGCATAAAATACCTTTCCGATGAAAGAAGGGCATTCAGGGATAACGTTACAAACTCCTTAACCAACATTAGTGAAGATTTAATGCTGCTAAGCGTAGAACTTAAAATACCGGTTGTGGTATGCGTACAGTCCAATAGAGGTGGTGTACGTAACGAGGATGAGGAAGGTATGCCTGAAATTGAAAATATAAGGGATAGTGATGGCATTTCTCATGCTTCCTCGAAGGTTATAGCTATCAGGCAAAGAGAAAATAAAATGGATATACAAATACAAAAGAACCGCGATGGTGCTGCTAAACAAAAGCTAACATATTATTTTAATGCGGATATAGGTCAATTTAATTTTGAATTAATGGAAAATCGAGGTACTGTATCCCGTGGTAATAATCAGCTTAATGGTGGTAATGCACATTCATTACCTTCGGGTCACAATACTACAGTTAGACCCAATGATAAAGAACGAAAGCGCAGGGTGGTATTTTAATGTTTAAGGTAAACGGTATCCCTATTTTAGCTGATGAGATGACAATTATAAGTGTACTCAAAACACAGCTCGCCGAACAGGGTCTCTACTATTTTGACAAATATCGTATCCGTAATAATGAGTTACAAGTATGTTGTCCATTTCATAAGAATGGACAGGAACGCAAACCTTCTGCTACCATAAGTTTACAAGACCAGAAAAACTTTGATGGTAAAATTATAAAAGCCGGTACATTTCATTGCTTTGCTTGTGGCACTACCTGCGATATTACCCAAGTGATTAGCCATTGCTTTCAAAAAGAGGATTTTGGGCAATATGGCAAAGAGTGGTTAACCTCCAATTTCATACAGGCAGTAGAAGAAACAGATACCTCATTGGCTCCATTAGGCGGGACTAATAAAGCGTTAAACCAAACTTATATAAGTCCAGAGGAGTTGGATAAATATAGATTTATCCACGATTATATGTATGAAAGAGGACTAACAGATGAATTAATTGAAATGTTTGATGTTGGATACGATGCCAATTTTAAACTAAAGAGCAGTAGTGGTAAAGAAAGCACTATACCCTCATTAACCTTTCCGGTCCGGGATATAAATGGTAATACCTTATTTATAGCACGCCGTAGTGTTAAAGGCAAAATATTTTATCTACCACCAGACATTATGAAACCTATATATGGCATATATGAACTATATAAGTACTGTAACATAGGCGTGGACGAAAATCTTAAATTACATGTATTAGATGAACTATATGTAGTAGAAAGTATTTTTAATTGCATTACGTGTTGGAAATATGGTGTTCCTGCTATTGCATTATTAGGTACCGGTACACCACATCAGCATAAACAAATAGAAAGATTGCCGGTTAATAAAATAATTCTGGGATTGGATCCTGATGAAGCTGGGGATAAAGGTATAGAAAGATTTTTACGTAATGTACATATGACTAATATTCAAATAATGGACATACCCGAAGGCAAGGATATAAATGATCTTAGTGAAGATGAATTCAATGCAGTGGAAAGATTTAGTGCAAAATCTTGTAATTTACTACTTGACTATTAGAACTATATGTTATATAATAATCATTGAAGTTATTACTTCATAATTATCAATACAAAGGACACTTAAAAAACATGAAAACCTTAAAAACACGCAAAAATACAAACACACTGCTTCTGTCGGGATTAATATATAAAACATTTCTAATATATGTTAATTATAGCAAAGAATAATTATATTCTTTGCATTTTTATATCTTAAATTACCCACAGATTTACAAAGGAGGTCCAATATGATAAGCACCCTAAGCATGGTAAAATTGTCCTTTATACCAACGCCACTTAAAACGGCACCAGACAGGGAGATTGTAAAACTGTATAAGGAACACGGCGACGAAAATCTTATAAATCTTATGTACATGCGTCATTTTGGCTCTATGTACGAAATAAGTAAAGGATACCCATTAAGCAGTGAGGAAAAAGGTTCTATATCTTTGGAAATTACGGAACGTAGCATGAGATGTTTTAATTTGGAAAAACCCATAAAATTTCTCACATATCTGCTTACCTTATTCAAAAATGAAATGATAAAAAGGATATCTTATAATAAGACTCAATCTCGAATTATTAATGATAACTATGCGGGCAAAAAGTTATATATAGCGGATATGATAGCCGACACCGAATTTTCAGAACTTGTACCAGAGGATAGCAAGCTTAGTTTATTATACACATATATGAATCCAAATGAGGCTTCGCGCTTAATCTTTCACGATGATGGCTTTGAAAATACAGAAATAAGACTTATATTTAAATCTCTCACTGAAAATGAACAAATTTTCAATGTAAGGGAAAAGCAATTACTACAGCATTTAATGGACGATGAGTCCTTACAACAAGCCGCTTATGATTTGGATTGGCCATATCATAAGGTGCTAAGGGTAAGAAATTCCATCAGAAATAAAATGGAAGCATGTAACTTAAAACCAATACTTACGGTATAATGTAATAAAAAAGAAAGGATGAAAACAAAATAATGGCTGGTCGTGTAAATTTAAATGAGGTAAAACAATATATGCAGGAAAATTCAGGTAATGCTGGATTTTTCGGACTTAAAGACGATGGCGACACTGCATTGGTAAGATTTTTGATAGATTCTCAAGACGACTTGAATTGCACGTTTACACACAGAGTTAAAGTAAATGGCAAAGAACGTAATATGGAATGTCTGTCCAATGTAGCATCAGCACAACTTTCGGCGGAAACTTGTCCATTTTGCGCAGCAAAGAAAAAGCGGCAGGTGAAAATGTTCATTCCACTTTTTGATATGGAGAATGACCAAGTACTTATTTGGGAACGTGGTATAAGTTATATTGACCAAATCACCACGGAAATACTGATGCGTTATCCTGAACCTTATAAAGAGGTCTTTATTATTCAGCGTTGTGGAGAACGTAATAATATGGAAACCGTATACAAGTTCATACATCAGGAGGATAGTAAAGGTCAGTATAGTAAGGATATTGACTTAAGTGATTTCGAGATACCAGATGTGTATGAAGGCGATCAATACTTGGTACATAAAAATGCGGAGGAAATGGAATTCTATTTAGAGAATGACATGTTTGAGGATGAAATGCCTAAACGCAGGAATTCTTATTCCAGTAACGTTGATAAGGAGGATGGTTCGGAAAACCATGGTGGAAATAAAAATGTGGAACAGGTAAGTCAACGTCGACGTAGGTTCTACTAATACTAATGAGGTAAAATTATGCCACTACTGGAATTAAAACCACAAAAAAATACCAACGCCAGCGTATTATTGGATAAAATCAAGAGGGGAACCCAAAATTCCCCTCAAACTATTATACGTGGCGGCAAGATGGGCAAAGATGGTATTGTAGGCATTATTAATAATATCAAGCATGTAGTATCCAAAAATTTAGGTAAGTACGAAGATAAATATGAAGCTATACGGACGGAGCAAGACTTAATTAGTTATATTGACAGCTGTATTGATAATGGTGTTGTGGCATTAGATACGGAAACCACCTCTCTGGATGTAATGAGCCTTACTATTGCAGGATTTTCATTATTTACCCCAGGTCAAAAAGCTGTATATGTTCCGATAAATCATTTAAGTTATGTAAGTGGAGTAAAAATTAAAAATCAGCTAAGTGCTGAATTTTGTGGAGAGCAACTACAGCGTTTGGTTGATAATAATGTAAAAGTAATTTTCTTTAACGCTAACTTTGATATAAGAGTAATACAACATACTTTGGGAGTAAATTTAACAGCATATTTTGACTGCTATATTGCAGCCAGGCTGTTAAATGAAAATGAGCCTGAATCCAATTTGAAATTCTTACATAATAAATATTGCTTGCAAGGTCAAGAAGATGTATTTAGGTTTGGAGACTTATTCAACAACATTATTTTTACCTATGTACCAATAGAGACCGGCTACATATACGCTGCCAGGGATGCCGAAATCACTTATGAACTATATAAATTTCAAGAGGAATATTTGAATAGTGAAAGTGAAGCTTGTATAGAGTGTGGATTAACACGTGTAGCTAATCTTTTCTGGAATGTGGAAATGCCGTTAATTAAAACCATTGTCTCAATGGAAAATAAGGGCATCTATTTTGATAAGGAATTTGCTGCTAAACTATCCACCAAATACCATAAGATGCTGGAGGAAAGAGAAGCAAAATTCCAGCAAATATGTGCTACCTTTGAAAAGCAAATTAACAGTTATCGTAAAGTACAGGGCGCAAAATGTAAGTTGGATAATCCTATATCTATAAATTCTCCTGCTCAGCTTGCAATTCTAATGTATGACATTTTAGGATTAAAATCTGGCGTTAAGGATAAACCCAGAGGTACTGGTGAAGATGTTTTAAAAACTATTGATCATCCGCTATCCTCAGCAATTTTGGATTATAGGGAAACCAGTAAGCTATTAACAACGTATATAGATAAATTGCCAAACGAGGTAAAATCAGACGGACGTATTCATGCTTCCTTTAATGCGGTGGCTGCGGTAACCGGTAGATTTAATAGTACCGATCCAAATTTACAGCAAATACCCAGTCGTGGTCCTGGTAAGGAAACCAGGAAAATGTTTATGGCAGAAAAGGGTAATATATTAATATCCTGTGACTATAGTGCTCAGGAGCCACGTATTACCGCCCATATATCCCAGGACCAAAAAATGATAACTGCATATAGGGAAGGAAAAGATATATATTGTGCTATTGCCTCCATTGCATATAATGTACCCTATGAGGATTGTTTGGAACATGATGCAAATGGTAAACTTAATCCTGAGGGTAAGAAACGCAGAGGTACTGCGAAGGCAATTGTGTTGGGTGTATTGTATGGCAAAGGTATAAAAGCTATAGCAGAGGACTTACAAATTACTAAACCCAAAGCACAGCAAATATATGACAAAATAATGACTTCGTTCCCTGGTCTTAAAACCCTAATTGAAGATTCCAAAAATATGGCAAGGGATTTAGGTTATGTGGAAACTATATGGGGCAGAAAACGTAGGCTACCCGATATGCAATTACCCACTTACGAATTCTCTAAAATTGGTTCCACCGGTAGCGAGATTACATTTGATCCATTGGATTTTGATACGGATGAAGAAGAGGATAATTATATTGATCCCGACTTGATTAGATATTACACTAAAAAAATGGATTCCGCTTGGGGTAATAAGAAGTGGGAAATCAAGGAAGAAGCTAAAATGGATGGCATTGAAATTAAGGACAATGGTGGCAAAATAGCGGACGCTGAAAGGCAGTGTTTGAATGCCAGGGTACAGGGCTCCGCAGCCGACATGACTAAAATGGCAATGTTATTAATAGACAACGATGAAAAACTAAAAGAATATGGTTATCGTATATTAATTCCCATACATGATGAATTAATTGGTGAAGTACCATATGAACATGCTATTGAAGCTGGTAACCGAGTATCTGAACTAATGGTGGCAGCGGCTAAGGATCTATGCGTTCCTGTTAAATGTGATGCAGAATGGTTTTTAAGATGGCAAGGACAAAGTTTGGAAGAAGATGATATTAAACAGCTAATCAGTGGTGAAAAGACTGCTGAAGATTTTGATTAATTGGAGGGTATATGGCTTTTGATTTTTATTTTGCGGGTGGAATGCAATCCCCTAAATCAGATGCATTAAAATTAAAACTAAACGTAAATGAACTGCGTAGCTATATGACCGAACGAAAGGAAATTGAAAAACTAATTCAATTAAAAAAAGAAGGTCAATGGTCGGGCAAACTTCTGGTAGATAGTGGTGCATTTACAATTCACCGTAAGGGTGGTACCATTGATATGGATCAATATTGTGAATGGTTAAATGAACGAAAAGACTATATTGATGCCGCTATTCAATTGGATGCTATACCTGGTGTATGGGGTACCCCAAGAACCAAACAAGAATTATTGCAGGCACCCATCGACACATGGAATAACTACCTTTACATGGTGGAACGATTAGTAAAGCCGGAAATGTTACTGCCTGTATTTCATATGGGTGAGAATTTCAAATATCTAACCCAGATATGTAATCATAAAATAAATGGTAAATTGATACCATACATCTGCATTTCGGGCAATAAGGAGCTGACTAACAGTAGTCGGGAGAAGTGGTATGAACAGTGTTTTACTATAATTAAAAGCAGTCAAAATCCTAATGTAAAGGTACATTGTCTGGGTTCGGCGACCTTTTCAAATATGGAAAAGTTTCCATTTACCAGTAGTGATGCTACCAGTTGGATTATGACCTGCGCCAATGGTGGAATAATCACCCCTTATGGTATGGTAATTGTAAGCGAAAGACAGCGCAATAATAAAGAAAATCTATATAATTTAAGCTCGGAATGTCAGAATAAAATTAAACAAATGTGTGAGAATTATGAATTAAATTACGAGGATTTAGCTACCTCATATGAAACCAGACTTTGCTTTAATGTTATGTACCAATATGAACAAAGTCAATGCACCACATTTAAACCCAGAAAATTTATGAAAGGTGGATTAATATAATGCGCGAAATCAATCTGGAAACTTGGGACCCTACAGGTAAAAAAGTATTGCTGTATAGTGGTGGTATGGATTCTTGGTTAATTGACAAAATTTGGAAGCCAGACATTAAACTTTTCATTGATATAAATACCAATAGTTCAAACGCCGAACTGGAACACCTGCCAAAGGATGTGGTAGTTACTCATCTTAGGGATTTAGGAAAACTAGAGCGTAAATCAGATTTTATACTACCTCTAAGAAATGCATATCTAATTCTAATGGCAACTAATTACGGCGATGACATATGTCTTGGAGCTAACGCTACGGATGCTACGTTGGACAAGACTTATGAATTTGCGGAAAAGTTTACGGATCTGCTAAATTATATGTATGGGGAACAAAAGTGGACCAAGGAACGTAAATTAAAGGTTACAGTAGATTTTAGAGAGTTTACCAAACCTCAATTGCTCGCTCTTTATATACAAAAAGGTGGGGATCCATATATAGCATATAAGGAGACATTTAGTTGCTTTACACCTATCGATAAGCATGAGGAATGTCATAATTGCAGGGCTTGTTTCCTCAAATTTATGGCCTTTGAGGATTGCGGCGTGGATATGAGTAAATATGTAGCTGATTATGTGCCTTATATTAAAGAGAAACTGAACGATAAAAACTATCAGGATAGAATATATAGCAAAGACAAATACGAAGGCGTATTGCGTAAATACGGCTATTAATAAGCGAGGATGAATAATTGAGCATTTTGGATAAACCAATTATAGCAGTGGATTTTGATGGTACATTAACGTTAAAGGATAACCGTGTATGGTGCAATAATGTACCATCAAATGATATTATGGAACCTCGTATAGAAGTAATTAACACATTAAAACAAATTCGCGATAATGTGTATTTAATACTTTGGACCTGCCGGGATGACTTATCGTTAGATAATGCCATAAAATTTTGTAAAAAACATGGATTAGAGTTTGACAAAGTGAACGAAAATCTGGTATTATATAATACAAGCAGAAAAATCATGGCGGATTACTACTTGGATGACAAAAATATGAGATTGGAGGATGTAAAATGGCTCGCAAAAATATGTTAATTATCGGACTTAATGGAAGTATTGCCCGCAATATTGCCAAACATTTCTATAGTCAGGGCTATAACATAATTGGCATTACCCATTCAAGTAAGCCCAAAGAGGAGTTGGAGGATTACGTCGATAAAGTTTATGAAGCAGATATACGTAATGTGCCTAAATTTGAAGAGGCTTGTTTAAGTATCAACGCTGAGTTGGATACATTAAGCGCCATAGTATATTGTTCAGGCGTTACCATTCCAAACGCAGTAAATGAAATGAGTTTGGAAAATTGGGAGGATTCAATGCAAATAAACCTAAGGGGTTATTTTCTAACAATTAAGTATCTATATGACTTACTTATGCGTAGTCCAGGGTGCAGTGTGGTTCAGCTAAATAGTAAAACCGGTAAAAAAGGTTCTTTTAAGAACTGTGCATACGCCGCCAGTAAATTTGGTGGTATTGGCTTAACCCAAAGTTTTGCATTGGAATTTGCGCCTCATAAAATTAGATTCAATGCTGTATGCCCTGGAAATGTATTCGAATCTAATACATGGCAGCATAATTTGTTTGAAAATTATGCTCGAACCCAAAACCTGACCCCCGAAGCAGTAAAGGATAAATACATAAATCTGGTACCCATGAAGCGTTCTTGTACATATGAGGATGTAATTAATATGGTAGAGTTTTTAATATCCGACAAATCCAGCTATATTACTGGTCAAAGCTTGGTGGTTGACGGTGGTCAAACAATGTTTTAATATCAAGTATTAAATACGCTACAAATAAAAAGTAAAAAGGGGATTATTCAAAATGCTTAATGTATTTAACAGGTTTACTAAAAAGGAACTTCTTAATTATCTCTCAATGCTGTTTATTGGCTGTATACTAATCTCTAATGTATTAGCCTCCAAAACATTTCTATTTTTCAATGCAACTCTCCCTGGTGGAATTATAATATTTCCTATATCGTATATAGTCAATGATATACTGTCAGAAATATATGGATTTAAGACTACTAAGCGCATTATTATATGTGGGTTTATTATTAATCTAATTGCAGTAGTGACCTATAATATTTCAATTAATCTAACCTCCCCGGCCTATGCGGTTGAACTTGCTGACGCTTATAAAATGGTGCTAAGTAATACTTTTCGTATATTAGCCGCCAGCTTTGCAGCTTATTTAATTGGCTCGTTGGCAAATGCTAAAGTAATGGTTGTAATGAAGGCTCAAAATAATAATAAGCTAATGCTTAGATGTATTCTTTCTACGTTGGTTGGTGAGGGATTGGATGCCCTAATTTTTAGCTTGGTAGCATTTGTCGGAATTCTTTCCATAACTGAACTTATATCTATGATAATAATGCAGACCTTGTTTAAAACCATTTTCGAGGTAATTATATACCCCGTAACCAAGCTGTTTATACAGAAAATAAATAGTTTGCAGGACTGATATAAATGAGGCTTTTACCCGAGCAATGCTTATAAATAAAAACAATAAGGTAAATAGTATGCTTACTCCATTGATATTGGTATAATGTAGTATAGTAGTTCAGAGGAGGACTAAAATGAAACAATCCGTTAAAAATTACTTGCAGGAAAATCTTAAATATGTTGAAAGAGAGATTTATAATGGGGCAGTCATTAAAATCACCCCCGAAACACTAGCACTATTCCCATATTTGGAATATGATAGTGCAGAGGACAACGAAATGCAAATGCTATTAAATGGCATTAAATACTACTGGTTTGGGGAGGAATCCGATTTTATTGAACTTAAAAAGGATGCCAATTATTACACCGATGAAATAATGTACGTTCTAATTCCAACAGAATATATAGATAATGAAAATGTAAAGGAGGAAGCATAAGAATATGTATATTATATGCAAGGAAGTAGAAGTGCATGCAGCACATTTTTTGAAACTAGATTATAAAAGTAAATGCAATAATCTACATGGTCACTCCTATAAATTCAAGATATGGTGCGCCACCAATAATTTGAATGATATGGGAATGGTAGTCGATTATACTAGAATTAAGGAAATAGTAAATGAGTTTGACCACAACTGTATAAATGATATACCTTATTTCAAGGAGCATGGAATTAACACCACCACCGAGCATTTGTGCTATTATATTTCCCAAAAATTGCCTAATATTATTAAGGTAGAAGCTTGGGAAAGTCCACATAATCATTGTATTTATATCAATACAAATCATCCCGAATACGCAGAACTTAAATACATGTTGGGGGCAATGGTATAATGAAAATTGTAGAACTTTTTTCTAGTATTGAAGGTGAGGGCATACGTGCCGGTTACCTATGCACCTTCATTCGAAAATTTGGCTGTAATCTAAACTGTTCCTACTGCGATTCGCGATATGCCTGTGAGGGCAATGAATATACGGAAATGTCAGTAGAGGAAATAATCACGAAAGTAAAGGAATATGGCAACCCCTTTGTTACCATTACTGGTGGAGAACCACTATGCGGCGATAAACAATATCTCATGGAGTTACAGCAGCTTATAGAAGAGCTTGTAAATCTGGAATATTTCATAAACATTGAAACTAATGGAAGTTATTTGCCTCCCGAGGAACTAAAACCTTATCCCATATTTTATACCTTTGACTATAAATGCCAAGGCAGTGGTATGGAAGATAAAATGTTTAGTCCCGAAAACTGGCAGAGTCTATTTAATGGTATGTCCAATAACGTACTTAAATTTGTTGTGGGCAGCGTAGAGGAAATCGAAAAGGCGGATACGTTGGTGCGTAAACATATGACGGATTTGCCATATCATAACATTTATCTAAGTCCTGTATTTGGTAAGATTGAACCAAAAGATATTGTAGAGACAATGAAAAGATTAAAAATGAATTATGCACGGTTACAGTTGCAAATGCATAAATTTATATGGCCACCTGAAATGAAAGGAGTTTAATCACATGAGGGAACTATTTAGCGATGAAAAACTTAAAAACATTGAGCGTATTGCCGAGGAACTTATAATTGCACTTGGTGATGATCCACAGCGCGAAGGTATGGTAAAAACACCACACAGATTTGCCAAAGCTTGTTCGGAATGGTTTGCTGGTATGCAGTACACCAATGAGGAAATTGCCGAAATGTACAACACTACCTTTAATGAGGAATGTGATGACCTCATTATAGAAAAAGGCATTAAGATATTTAGTCATTGTGAACACCACATTGCACTAATGTATGACATGACGGTTAATGTGGGTTACATTCCGAAAAATAATAAGGTTATCGGTCTATCTAAAATAGATCGTATATGTGAAATGGTAGCTAAACGTTTTCAAATACAAGAACGTCTGTGTAGGGATATAGCCGATGTACTTTCAATAATTCTTGGCACAGATGATATAATTGTATACGTAAGTGGTAAACATGCCTGCAAGACTTCGCGCGGAGTAAAGCAGGATAACGATAATGGAAAATTCACCTCATCTCATGTACGAGGGGCTTTTAAGGATAATCCCACACTTAGAGCGGAATTTTATCGTATATGTAACATGAATTAACTGGTATAATGAAATAAATATAAATAATGATGGAGGAAAGGTAATATATGGGTCAATTTAAAATTAAGACGGATAAAATACAGGAGATGATATCTAAATCCGTAAAGGGAGCGGGTAATAATAAAATATTGCCCATAACCTGTCGCATTGAAATCGACTTCAAAGACAATACCCTTACACTAAGAACTACGGATAGGGTAAACTACTTGGAAATATCCACTAATGGCATCGAAGGTGAGAATTTCAACCTGGTGGTAGATATCGATAAGCTGGCCAAGCTTATTATGAAGACCACTACGGAGTATATGCAATTTGTATACGAAAATGGTATATTCACCGTTATTGGTAATGGTAAATATAATATAGAGATTCCTAACGACGAAAGCTACGAGGATTTCCCCAAAGTAGAGTTTGATCCCGAAAAGGCCATAACGCCCACATACAGGATACCTACCAAGATTTTGCAATCTATCCTAACCTACAATAAGGTCTGCGTAAGCAAAAGTTTGGAAATACCTTCTCTTACATGTTACTATATGGATAGTAATCGTGTAGTAAGTAGTAATGTAAATAATGCCTGTGAAAACAAACAAGCCTTTAATTTCACCACCCCTTGTCTGCTGGAACAAGAATTGTTGGACCTGATTGATGTTATAGATGAGGCTGAGGTAGCTATTACATATTATGATGGTGCTATATGCATAAAAGAACTTTCCAACAACGTGGTTATATATGGTAATTGCATTATTTCAGGTATTGAGGAATTCCCTATAACGTCCTTTGATCAATTTTTTAATTCCCCAATGAGCAACTCCTGTGAAATTGATACCAGTACACTGCTGAGCATGATGGATCGCATAATGATATTCACCGATATTACGGAGAATGCTAATGCGTTGATGACTTTTAATAAAACGAGCTTGACGATTTCTAACGATAGTCATGCTACGGAAACCATTAAGTATGCGGATGCCGGAGAACATAGTGAATTTTCCTGCAAAATTAACATTAAATTTCTTTACGATCATATTAATGCTCGTTACGAGGATAAGCTGCGCATTTACTATGGTGACGACACTGCCATACGTATCGAAGGTGCAGGTATTAAACAGGTCATGTGTTTGTTTAATGAGGTAGAAGAATAATGACCACCAATAAATCAGCTTTAGCGAATCTACATCGTATGATACAGGAATCGCAGAAAGAGATGCCCACAGAGGCATCCTTTCTTGCTGATTTAAAACGTTCAGTGGAAATGGAGGAGGATAATAGAAAAAAGCGTAAATTGGAAGGTAAAATTATACTTCCTTCGCAATCGTATAAACCCTCTTCCATGAATTGTATTCGTAACATGTATTATCAAATGACAGCAGAGCCAATATTACAAAGTCCACGCAGTTATGCAATGACTCGAATTGCGGAATCTGGTACAGCGGCACATAGGGATTTACAGCGTCATATTATGCGAATGAAAGACAATGGTATGCAATGTGACTATATATATGTACCCGATTACATACACTCATTTGCTCTGAATCATTTGGATATACTAACCTTACCAACAGAAGACGAACCGGAGACCAAATTATGGGATACCCGATATAATATTAGATTTAAGTGTGACGGAATTATCAGATACAAGTCTAATTATTATATTTTAGAGATTAAAACAGAAACCTCTAAAAAGAACATGTTAAGAAAACAGGTTGAGGACAAACATATACGCCAAGCTTGCAGTTATTCGTTGTCCTTGGGTATCAATAACGTGATATTCTTATATGAGGGCCGAGACTTTTGCGAAGCAAAGTCCTATCTATTCCCCGTAACGAATGCCATGCGTGAGGAATATGTAATAAACCCAATTAATGAGTGTAATCATTATATAGAGATAAAGACCATACCCCCCAAACCTATTAATGCGGGTAATGCCTTATGTCAATATTGCGATTATATTCAATCTTGTAAAAAAGCTGGTTAAACTATGGTAGTATTAAAAGAATCCGATTTAATTGATTGCTCCACAGAAATTTACAATCAGGCTGAAATTGTAAATAAAATGGTCAAGGAAATTGTACAAAAATACTGTGGTGATCTAGACAATTATATACATTGTATCCAAGAAAGATTCCGAGGCGATAGTAGCAATATAAGTGATGAGGAATTAGATAGTATCATATTTAATATCCCATTAAAGTTGTATTATATAAACAGTGGTGCAGAGGAAGTTGGTTTACGGGAGGATATTTGTAAAGCAATAAAAGCTGAAAAGTATCGTGACGTCATAGTTTCGGTTACAGGCACAGCCGAGGTAAAAAGAGCTCACGCCGAGAGTAACGTTTATAAGGAACATATGGTAAATATTATATACAGCCGTGCTTATAAAGAAATAAAGTCGCGCGTGGATATGGCTTTTGAAGTAATGCAAAGTGCGAAAAAAATAATTAATAGGCGAATCGGGGAGCTGGAACTTAGTCAAAGAAATAGTGGAGGAACAATAAATGTCAACACTTCAAGACGTTATGAAAGAAATTAATAAAAGTTATGGTGAGGAAATATTTGTAAATGGTAACTCATTACCAGCTATAAAGCGCATCCCCTTCTCATCCCCTCGGGCAAATTACATGACATATGGTGGTATACCACGTGGTAGGATCATTGAATTGGCTGGTGAGGAAGGTTCAGGTAAAACCACTACGGCATTGGATTTGTGTGCAAGCGCAATAGCATTATTTGAACAGGAATACAACGATGAATTGGAAAAGTTACAAAATAATGTGAATCTCAATGCCAAAGACAAAGAGCGTTTAGAGATATTACAGGATAAAGGACCACAAAAGATAATTTATGCCGATCTTGAAAATACCCTTGATGCTGAATGGTGTGATAAACTTGGATTGGATTTGGAATCCCCTTTAATTAAATTCTATAAAGCACAAGGACAATCTGCCGAGGAAATATTTGAGGATCTTATCAAAATAATGGATACAGGCGAAGTCGGACTGGTGGTTATAGATAGTTTAGGCGTTATGGTTTCGGCTCAGGCATATGACAAATCTATAGAACAAAAAACATATGGTGGTATTTCAATGCCTCTGACACTGTTTTCTAAAAAGGCAAATGCCACCTGTAAAAAGACTGGTTGTACTTTAATTGGCATTAATCAGGTACGCGATAACATGAACAGTCCATATGGTGGCTTATCCACTACTGGTGGTAGGGCTTGGAAACATAACTGCAGTGTAAGGTTAATGTTTAAAAAGGGTGATTTCATTAATGAAGAAAGTGATTCCATTAAAAAAAGTTCGGAATCTCCTGCTGGTAATCGCATTTTAATTGAAATTCAGAAAACGAAAGCCTTCAAACCCGATAGACGCTTAGGTTACTACACCTTAAACTACAACAATGGTATTGATGTAATCGCGGATTTAACAGATATATGTTGTGCAGAAGGTTATATCGCAAAGGGTGGAGCATGGTTTACCTTCCTGGATCCTGAAACCAAAGAAATATTGGTGGATGAAAACGATAATATACTAAAGATACAAGGCCGTAAAAATGTAATTAAGTTTTTACACGATAACGAGGAAGTACGACGTATAATGATGGATTCGGTTAATAAACTAATTACTAAATAACAATACAATACTATAAATCCTCTTGATTTTTCCTCAAACATATTATATAATATTAGTGTAGTAAAGGGAAAGGAAAGGGGATTTTATTATGATAGGTAAAGAAAAGGTAGAACTCATTAAACAACTTCTTTCATTGAGCAAGAGTAAGGTAAATGCATACGAAGCTCAGGTAGCGGCTCTAAAGGCTCAAAAAATTATGGCTAAGTATAACATTAGTCTTACTGACGTGGAAACCGAAGAGCAGTCGGAAACCATAGAGGCTGCGACTCCAATAGAGACAGGTGCTGGCAGAAAGTGGAAATATACCTTAGCAGCCATTGTGGCCTCCAACTTCAAATGCAAGGTCTTTGGCATTAAGGAAAATAATACCATATGTTTTTATGGATACAGCTCTGATACCCAGGTTGCTGCCGAGGTATTTAAATTTCTATTTAAGCATGGGGATAAAATGGCAGCAAAAGAGGTCAGAGAGACCAAAAAGAAGGGCATAGATAGTCATGGCGTATATAATACATATCTTTGCGGATTCTGCCATGGTTTACAGAGTGCATTGGATGCTCAATGTAAGGCACTTCAGTTGGTGGTTCCCAAGGAAGTAACTGAAAGTTATGATAATTTTAGACAGTCAGGTATTTGGCAAGAAAATAAACGCAGTGGTATTAAATATCAGCCCAATACTGACAGCTACAATAATGGTTATCGAGAAGGCAGAACCGCAATGCAAAGGAGGGAATTAGATGCCGTCAATATTTGAGCTACTTAAAACTTATCGTGGCCCGTTAACAATAAATAAGGAATCATTTAACACATTGGAGGAGGCCCACAGGGCCTATGGTGATTATAATGGAGGACTAAACATTATACTTAATCCACAACGTTTAAGTCGCAATTCTACGGAAGCAGCCAAAAGTGCACAGGAGGCACCACAGCTTTATCTATTTGAGGATAAGACTAAGACCTATTCTTTCCGTATGGGCAAATACATGAGGGAATACACGAAGGACAATTTTCTGTACCGATTGAATAATTATTCACATCCTCCGCTGCTACATATGAAGGGCAAAATTATTGCTGAGACCAATGGTTTGGTTAAAGCAGATTTATATGGTTTCTTGCCTACTGATGCTAATAAATGTATTCGTTGTGGTAGTAACCTAACATCCCTGGATATACATAATAGATATTGTCTATGTAAGGATTGCGCAGCTGCGTTAAACATAAATAGTCCCGTCAGTGCAGAGGATTTGGAAAATAAATTAAAAGAAATTCATTGGCAAGGCAATATTCTCAAAAAAATTATCGTAATTGATAGTATAATGAAATATAGCGATAATTTTTAGGAGAAGGATGTTAATGAGAAAGGTTCCATTAGATAATAAAAATAAACCAACCCGATTTTACAGCAACCTTCAAGAAGCTCAAGTGAGTAAAAGAATTGGTGGTCGACGTACCCCCAATAGTGGCGCAACAGCTTTTATAAAGGGGGATATACAAACGAAGTCCTTTATAATTGAATGTAAAACCTGCACTGAAGCTCGTGAAAGTATTTCAATTAAAAAAGAATGGCTGGATAAATTAAAAAAAGAAATGATGGCAAATGGTAAAACCAACTTTGCACTATTTTTTAATTTCGGGGGCATATATAGTGACGAAAATTATGTAATCATAAAAGAAAAAGACTTTTTGATATTAAAGGAATATATGGAGGAGACCAATGGCTAAACAAGCACTTGCCGTAAAATATCGCCCTAAAAAATTTGAGGACGTATGTGAACAATCTTCAATTGTTAAAATTTTTAAAAACATGATTGAAAACGAAAGTTTTCCCAATTCAATGCTATTTTGTGGCCCGGCTGGTACTGGTAAAACTACATGTGGTCGAATAATGGCTAATGAAATTAACAAAGGTGTAGGAGCACCCATTGAAATAGATGCTGCCAGTAACAGCGGCGTGGATAATATCCGTAAGGTTATTGAAAATTCTAAACTAAAATCCATTACCGGAGATTATAAAGTTTATATCATAGATGAATGTCATTCCCTTAGTGCAGGGGCATGGCAAGCATTGCTAATTACATTGGAATCCCCCAGCAGTAAAACCATATTCATTCTTTGCACCACGGATCCACAAAAAATACCAAACACCATACTATCCCGAGTACAGCGTTATGACTTTCAACGTATAACGTTTAATACCATTGTGCAGAGATTGGAATATATACTCAACAATGAGCAGAAAATAGATAACACTATTAAATATGAACGGGCTGCACTGGAATATATTGCCAAACTTGCTGCTGGTGGAATGCGAGACGCCATTACAATGATGGATAAGTGCCTTAACCTGGATAATAACTTAACCGTTAATAATGTTATTCAGGCATTGGGAACACAAGATTTTGGTATTTTATTTAAGCTGACTAACTACCTTATAAAAGGCGATAGTAGTTCTGCCATTACCCTAATTGAGGATATATATTTGAAGGGTCAGGACCTAAAACAGTTTATTAACCAATACCTAAATTTCTTGTTGGATTGTTGTAAATTCAATTTGCTCCATAATTATGACTATATTCAAATACCTAACACCTTCGATAAGGATTTGAATTCTTATAAGAGTTCGGATTTCAAAATTATCAATCATTTAATGCATCGGATTCAAATATTGTTAAATGCCATTAAATGGGAGTCCAATGTAAAAATGTTTATAGAAGCCGAACTGATCTATATTTGCGAGGATATGTAATAATGATTGGTCAAGCACAGCTATTAAAACAAATTGATCAACTAATTATGGATATGGATTTGCCAAGATTCACTATAATTATTGGTCCAGCTGGCAGTGGTAAAAAATTACTGGCTTCTTATATTTGTGATACAATAGGCTACACTTCGGTATGCTGTGAAAACAAGGTAGAGGAAGTTCGTAATATCATTGAACTATCATATAAACAAAATCAGCCCACAATTTACTATTATCCTAATGCAGATGGAATGTCCATAGCTTCAAAAAATGCTTTACTCAAGGTAACAGAGGAAAGCCCTCAAAATTCTTATTTTATAATGTGTATAAGTAGCGATAGTAAGACCCTGCCTACTATACTTAGTCGTGGTCAAAGATTTTATATGCAGCCATACTCCTATATGGAACTGTATACATATGCAAAGGATGCTCAAAAACTAAAGGAAAAGGAAGCTAAAATTGCAGCTGAGGTATGTAATAACCCAGGTCAAATAAATACCCTAAGTGAAAACTCTATAACGGAATTTTATAAGTTTGCCGAGAGTATTGTAGAGAATATTGGTCAAACCGAACTATTTAATATCTTAAAGGTAACCAAAAAGTTTAAACTTGGTAATAAGACAGAGGGATGGGATTTAGGGCTATTTATACAGCTTATTCAGTATATATGTGTTAAAAAATATAAGGAAACAAAAAATGTTATATACTATAAAGCTATAAATGAATGTTGTCTAAACTATTCCCAGGAGCTAAACATTAATGGTATTAATACTTCTATGCTGCTGGATAGTTTTTTGCTTAAATTGGGGGATATACTATATTTGATATAGAAAGGTAACAAACAGATGGAATTGCTCGATCTTAAAAATGATATTAAAGAAGGCAAGTTACAAAAACTGTATATATTCACGGGCCCCGAACAAGTTATTGCCGATACCTATATCCATAAAATTGCAGAAATTTCTAAAAAGGAAGTAAAGTACTGCTACTCTATGGCTGAGATATACAATACTCTTACCATGGTTAGATTAGATGGTCAAAGTTTTGTCTATATAATATCTGAGGATAAGGAACTGCTAAGCAGAGAAGTATATTGGAATGCCATATTGGAGGGTAAACTGGGGAATCATATTATAATTTTACGTTATCATGTCATGGACAAACGTAAAAAGTTTTATACAACGTTTAAGGATTATATTGTAAATTTTGAAAAACTAAGTAGTAATGTAGTTCAAAACATGATACTCAAGCGCTATAAATCATTAAACGAGGATGACGTTTTTAGATTAGTAAATAGATGTGTTGGGGATTATGGACGTACATTACTGTCCATGGATAAGGTTGAACGTTTATCCAAAATTAATAACGAGGACATTTCAACAAGTTTAAATAAGGCATTAGAGGAAAATCTTATAAACATTGATGCACAGGATGTATTACAAGACTTTTTGGACTGTATGGTGGATGCGGATTATGAAATGGCATTTTTCTATTATTATCTAATGCGTTCTTATGGGGAAGCAGAGTTAAAAATAATAACATATTTATATAATACTTTCCGAGCTATATATCAAATTCAATCCCATGGCAGTAAAAATGTATTTAATATTGCCAGGGATACTGGTTTATATAATCAAATAATTGAAACCTATCTAAATAAAACTAACATATACGAAACTGAGGATCTAATAGATATATTACAACTCTTAAGAAAATGTGAGACAGATATTAAGAGTGGTAAAATAGATAACTCCATTGTAATGGATAAGTGTCTGGTGGATATATTTTTTATCTATAATGGTATATACGGGGAGGATTAAAAAATGAATGCTAATCGCGTAGGTAATGGTAAAGTGGTTTTGATTTATGGTGGAGGTCAAAGTTTTACAGGCATGGCTGCATCGTTCTGTCGTAGTGAAAAGGAATTGGATGAAATAGTGGCTTCGGATTATAATAAGAACCTGGTACGTACTATTCTAAATTCGGGGCATCTTGCAGCTACTGAATTCGATTATTACATATTTGGCATCGAGGGCTACTCCCGAGTTACAGAGGTACAATTGGTACGTAAACGTTTGGCTTCCTACTTAATTAAAAGTGGCAGAGTAAATAAGCATGGTAAGCGGGATTTTAGTATTATAATACCTGATAAGCTGGAGGACTTTGCAGTCGATATTCCAATATATATAGAGGATGATATAACACATGAAACTACCAAACATGATTTAAGCTTAAACGCTCTTGATATTGCGGCCATTATTGAAGCATGGTACGACAAGGGTGTAGCGCTGGGATATAATGAAGAGGATTTAAGATATCTTAAACCACAGGCCACAGAATTTAAAGCCATAATAGGTATGAATGCTCATGCTCTTTTGGATTGGTTTAAAATTAGATGTTGCAAAAATGCTCAAACTGAAATTAGGGACTTGGCCAATAAAATGTTAAGTTTATGTAAGCAGGTATCCCCCGACGTATTTGAGGATGCCGGACCAAGTTGTAAGGTTTTAGGATATTGTCCAGAAAATAAGTATCAAAACCCACAATGTTCTGGTAAAATGATAAAAAAGGAGGATGCTCTACGTGTATTGAAGGATTATTACAAATCCAGTAACACAGATACTTGAGCACGTTATGAAGTACCGAACAATATTTGGGGATATTTGTTTAAATCCCGTGGCCTATTGTAAATATCATAAAGCCAGTATTTCGCGTAATCAGTTAAAAAGAAAAAACTGTATAAAAAAGAGATGTGGATATTTGTCTAAATATAAACATCCTTTTTGGGATAACGACACTATGGAGGTTAATAAACAAAAATGAGCGATGTAATAAACAGGGAAGGTCTTGAAGGTATTTTGGATAAGGACAGTAAGGAATACAAACTGTTTAAACAGCAGTTGGATGATAATCTGAGTTTATTTCTAACAAAAAATCATGATTATGGCGACTCCTTCTTTAAAACTTGGTATAAAATGAAGGACAATGGCATCCTTTCGGCTTATTCACGTATTTCGGATAAATTTAATCGCTTTGAGCATTATATTCTTAATCTGCGTAATAAAGAAGGATATGTCTGCGACGAATCCGTTATAGATACCCTACTGGATATGGCCAATTATGCTATTATGACTACCGTGGCTATTAAAATTAAATCTTTGCCCTCAGAGGAACCAAAGGCCGATAATAGCACAGCAACCGATACGACCGATATAGTTGAACCTGAGGATGGTTGGAAGGAACGCACGGTTAATAAACCAGCATCAGTAAGTTCACCGAGCCCAATTCCTACTCCAGAGCCGAGTTGCCAATTATACCACACAGCCGATTTGCCAACTATACCACGTCGCACGACTGGCGGTGATTTTTAATTAGGAGTAGAGTTTATAGATGTTTTTCACTAAATGGTTTAAGAAAAAATACTATACACCCTTAATACACATTCAGTTTACCGGCGCAAGTAAGGATATTGAGGTGTTATGCAATGTACCTAAACTGGTGGATATATTAAAGGATAAACAGGATAAGGTATGCGAAGAGCTTTCTACCTTACGTCGCTTAATCCCGCCTTCCTTAAACGAATACATTATTAGTATTGACGTTTGGTTAAACGGCGGCGAGGTAAAAACAACCTTAAATTATACATGGTTATTGCGCAAATACTTAAAAACGCCCTCGGAATTAATTATTAATCGACTTAACAATATTTTCGGCGAGGCTATTAAAATGGTAATTGCCAATAAAACATTGTACGGGGATTAGATTTGAAACAGGTTATTGAAATCTACCAATACTTAAAGGATTATATATCGGAGAGCATACCCATAGGTAAAGACCCCGATAGACAGTTGATGATGGATGGTATTTTACTGTCCATCATCAATGATCGCTATATACATTTAACGGGATTGAGCAGCACTAAATGCGATATGCAGGACCGCATATGTCGTATGGTCATAGCTAATTTTCCTAAATATATGTACGATATCAAAAAAATTCCTACACCTTATCTCCAATCTATTAATAAATTTATGGGGGGTTTAAAAATTAAAGCAAAATGAAAAATGAATCCACTATATCGCAACCTAAGTTAAAACAATTTTTCAAGGAAATGGAAGAGGAAAAGGACATTTATTATATGTCTCTTTTAACAATGTGTCTATTTTCTAAAAAGAAGAAGTATCATAACATAAGTGAATTGGCGGTTATATTGGATAAAGCTTCATTTTTAAACCTTATAAAGGTATATGGCGGGGAGCATATAAGCATTCCAACGCAAAGTGAGTTGTTATCCTATATACAGTCGCTCTATTATATTTATTATAAAGAGGTGGAGGGTAAGTCGGAGAACGCCATTATAAACTTATTGCAATTGAATTCGAAACAAGAACTTAAATCACTGCCCATTAAGCAGGTTAAAATGGCTATATCAGAAATGATGAACGGGGGATTAATGCTATGATCGACCCCGTTAGTATTATAGCTGCATTAAAACAGCCCATTGATAAAAAACGGTTTATTGAAAATGCTTATTTACAAAGATTAGTTGACTACTCCATACGTCAAGAAAATAGGGATAAGGAATTACACGAAATAATACAGCAGGTAAGTAAACAAGGTAACATTAAATCTACTTTAATGGTAATCAAAAACCTACCTAACTTAAATATAAAATCAGAAATGTTAATATATGCGCTTATAAAAGGAGGTATATTATAATGCATCAAATATATGGTAATATCGAGTCTTTGGAGAATGCAATTATTGAAAGTGCCACAAAATATTACACTACTGGTACATCCAATTTAAGTGATGCCGAGTTTGATTATTTAGTATCAATGCTTAAAGCTATGGATCCAACCAATCCCATTTTGAATTCTACCGGATGGGGCTATAAGGTAAACAGTCACGATAAGTGCAAACATATAAATGGTAAAATTACAGGTATACCGGATAAGTTGCCACCATATAAGGCATTAAAAATAAAGGGCAGTCATTTTATTATTACCCCCAAACTAGATGGACTATCCGTAATCTCTTATTACGAAAATGGACGCTATGTAGGTTCCCTTACCCGCGGTGATGGAGAATTTGGTGAAAATATTACTTTTCATGTCAGGGATAAAGTACCAGCTAAACTTATGACTGCCAATAATCAACCCATCACTGGTATGATACGAGGAGAATTTATTATAAAAAACAGCTTATGGAAAACCAAATATAGTAATGAGTTTAAATCCGCTCGCAACTTTGGTGCCGGTATATTGAATCGTAAAGAGGTTACTAAATTTGTTAAGGATTTTGACATAGTTCATTATAGTTTGTTTGATTGTTATCATACTCATACCTATGAGGAGCAGTTAAAATTATTACAACTAAATAACGTTGTCACGGTAAAGTCTATATCCGAAAATGATTTGAGTGCATATACCAATCCGGCTTATTGTAAGGAAATACTATCGCGCTTAAATAATAATGAATATGAATGCGATGGTTTAGTGGTAATGGCTTTACAGTCGGATAATAACTATCAACGTTATGCTATAAAGTGGAATAATGAAGGCATTGAAACCACTGTAAGAGACATTATTTGGGAACAATCACGACTTGGTAAATTTAATCCGGTAGTCGTTATTGAACCTGTGAAGATAGCGGGCGCAACCATTAAACGTGCTTCGGGTTTTAATTATCAATATGTAATGAATAATAAATTAGGTATTGGCTCTCGTATTAAAATTGTACGTTCAGGCGAGGTTATACCTTATATAACAGAGGTATTAACACAATCCGACCAAAATAACTGCCCTGTTACTTGTCCATGCTGTGGATCTAAGTTGGATATAAATGGCGTGGATCTAATTTGTACTAATAAAAATTGTATAAGCGTATCCAGGGCAAACACCCTTTATTTTATAAATACTGTTAATCCCATAGATGGTTTGGGCGATAATATACTAAACATGGTATTTAACCATTTTGGCATAAGTACCATAACCGACTTGGTGAAAACATGTGTGGCATATAATGCAAATAAAAGTACTGTACAGTATGAACTTTTACGGTTTTCTCATAATACAAAAGGGCTTGGTCAGGCTGCGTTCAAAAGGGTATGTGAATTATATGAAACCATGCTGACGCAACCTCACCCATTGGCGACAATTGTTGGTGGTTTGGGATTAAATGGCGTAGGACTTAAAAATGCTGAAAAAATATTTGCCAATATTCATAATAATCAGGAATTGACTACTTTCTTTGAAAACACATTGGGAAATTTAAATCTACCTGGTGTATCCTATATAGCTATCGATTCAATAAAAGAAAATGCGAATTACATAAAAGATATATTGAGTTATTTTAATAATATAGAATATAGCGATAATATTGAAGAATCACCTGAAAATATGCTAAAATATAATATAGGAATATCCATTACAGGGGGCCTGTCATGCTCCCGTCGTCAATTTTTAGAAAGGTGTGCCCGACATGGTATTTATGAAGTTCCCATTGCCAAGGCTGAACTGCTAATTACCAATGAACCTAACAGCGGATCGTCTAAAAATAAGAAAGCGATCAAAAAAGGTATTAGAATAATTTCGGAAAAAGAGTTTATAGAGGAGTATTTTAACAATGCCTTACACTAAGATAGATTATAGCCGCGCCAGTAAACAGTCGGTATTGGATAGAAAATATATACAGGACATTTCTAGAATCTCTGGGCTACCTATATCGGTGGTTAAAAAAGTGTTCGAGGTTTATAATCTATATATACTTCATGAGTTGGCCATAGCATATAAACCAAAGGAGTGTATTTATATTAGTATACCCGGATTTAGTACTATTAGGGTTACCCCTACTAAAGGGAAACAATCCAAATATGGTGTACAGCTACATCTAACTAAAGGGGTGAAGGATACCTATAAAGACAAAATGCAGCAAGCCCTCTACTCTGACGTGGATTATTTAGATTTATGGATGCAAACAGAATTTTGTAAATTAATGATAAAGCAGGGATATATACATGACTGATTACAATGAAGAATGTAACCATATAGAAATACAACCATATAATAAGGGTGACGATTATAATCAAAGTGATGAATATGGAAATATTGAAGAAGTAATTGAGCGTTTAACTAAGGAAGAGGTTTATCGATTAAGACGAAATCTGGGTGCATTGGATGCCCTGGAAGTTATGTTAATGGATAACATTAAAACTCAAGTACACTTAATGGGTCGTGTAGATAATGCTACATTAATGGATGTTATTAAAACTTTTAATAATTCCGTAAAACGTAGTACTGATGTAATCAAAGGTAATACTGCTGGCAGTCTAGTACAAATTCTAGTAAACGCTCAAGAGGAAGCCCATGTCGAACAATATCAGGAAATCAAACAGCAGGAAGAGAACTCTAAACAGGAACTCACGTTGGAGGGGCGTAAACGAGTTAGGGCACTATTATCCGCAATTATAGATGAAGAAAATGATATTAATAATGGAAAGGACGATGAAAATGAATAAAACATTAATTGAGGCTTTTGCCAGGGCATTCACCCGTCAACGTAAATTAAACGAGGATTCTGATTGGAGTTCGATAATGCAGCCGTTTAAGTCTAATTATGATAGGGAACAATTAAAACGCGCATGGGAAGAAAATTTCCGTAAAGTGCTCAATCAAATGTCTGGTAATTACACTTGTAAAGTAGATAGAAATAATTACATTGTCTATATATACGATAATGGGCCGTTAAATGTGATGGTAAAATGCGTTATTAATGAGGATATTCAAATTGAAAATACTTTGTTGCATATAAACGTAGATAAACTGACTGGGGATACATTAGATACGGCGATTGAAAATGCAGAAATGTTAAATGAAGTCTTATCCGACATGGTAGTATGCGTAAGTGAACTTGCCACTTGCATTAACGATGAAATTGATAGATTGGATGAGAGCAGCTATTAATTACATAGGGGGCACATAATGCGAGTTAAAGGAAAAGATATTAATAAACAAATTATTTTAACTGGCTATGTATTTCCTGGAGATCGTAAGACTTATAATCAGTCTAAAAAATCGGTAATTTTATATAAACGGAAAATAGATAGATTTATGATACCCGCTCAGTTTACCATATCCCCTTCTAAATACGTGGAGTATCATAACTATTATATTCTGACTAAGTAAGAGGTATATTCATATGAACATTGTTTTAATGGCATTGGATATTGGTGGTGCTTCGGAGAATGGTATTACCATAATGAATGAAGCTGAACAAATTATCTATAAAGAAAGTTATTTGTTTAACAGTAAGTTAGGCAAGGGGCAACATCGACGCAATTTGTCACAGCACATTAGAGAATTATGTGTGCTTTATAAGGTGCAACGTATTATAGTCGAACGTGTAAAGCTCTTTAGAGGTAACCACATTTCCAAATTAAGTAACATTGAGAGTTTAAGCAGATTAGTGGCCGGGATTACTGATGCCACTTTTGATATTTGTCCCATATACGATGTGGAAGTAAGAACTTGGAAATCTCAGGTATTAGGTAATATTTCCAAAGACAAAGAATATTCTATAAACTATGTTAAATTGATGTATAAACTTGAGGCATCCGAGCATCTGGCCGATTCGATATGTATTGCCATATATGGTATAAGAAATTGGTCATTGATGGACGAGAAAAAACAAAATATTAGTAAGTATTAACATTATGACTAAATCAAAACTTATACAGTTAGGAGACAGTAGAATGACTGTTAAAACAATGTTTAAGAAATATCATAATATGCCACAAAAGTTAAGTAATACCCCTTTTTATGGTATGCAGTTGGATAACTATCAAAAGGAGTTTATAGATGCTATATGGGCGGACGATGTAAAAATAGTATTCTGCAATGCCTCGGCGGGTACCGGTAAAACACATTTAAGCGTAGCGGTGGCATACCTATTATATGAATACAAAAATTATGATGGTATAATATATGCAGTAGCTCCCTATGGTATGGAACGTCAGGGATTTTTACCCGGCGACATTACTAAAAAATCTGAAGTATATTTTGAACCATTATACCAAGCATTGGTGGCATGTGGGCTAAATCCTTTTCAGGTAATTAACAACGAACCAATGGTAGCGGATAAGAAAGATGATAATGCTTTTCTTAAATGTGTAACACATACCTATTTTCGTGGTATAAATTTTGATAACCAAGTTGTAATAATAGATGAAGCTCAAAACTATGATTTCGAATCCCTCAAAAAAACCATTACCAGATGCAAAGATAACTGTAAAGTTATTATAATTGGCCATGATGGTCAAATTGATCTAAAATATCAGCAAGATAGTGGTTTTATACGTTATTTAAATCATTTTAAATCACAAGACTATTGTAGGGTATGCGAACTGAAATATAATTACCGTGGACTAATTTCGAATTGGGCTGATAAATTATGCTCCAATGGTATGGTCCTTCCTTGCGAACAGGAGCAGTAGTCTATGGAAAATCCGTATAACGAGGAATTGAATCGATATTTAACGGGCTTAAATATCAATAAAGAAGAATTTACCAGTCAGGAAAAGCTTGTGATGCAAAAAATACTATCACAAATAGAGCGTAGCGGTAAATCTTCTTTATTGGACTCCCTATACGCAGAGGATTACGATGAAAAACCCGTTAGCATTGAACGTTTTTTAACTGACATTGACTATGCAGGTAATACCACGGATCGGGGTAATGGTATATGGCCATTTTGGAGAAAAACATTATCCGAAATATATTCACCCAAATTCCAATACGTTAAAGTTATATTCGGAGGTTCGATTGGTACTGGTAAAAGTAGTATAGCCTGTTTAGGTTTATCATATAATATATACAAGCTATTATGTCTAAAGAATCCGGCGGATTATTATGGAGTATTAAAAGGTTCTAAGCCTGGTATAGCATTATTTAATATTACGTTGGACAAAGGTTTTGGCGTAGCTTTTCATAAAATAAACTCCATATGCAAAAATTCTCCATGGTTTCTACGTAATGGAAGTATTGTGGGTTCCAATCGTAACGAAGTTTACTTGCCGGGCAAGGATGTTACAATTGGTGTAGGTTCCATGGCAGATCATTTTATAGGGCTTGATATATTTTGTCTTGATGGTGATACTGTTATTAAAACAGATAAAGGAGATTTTAAATTATCATCCCTACAAGGACAAAAATTTAAGGTATTTACCTATAGTAATGGACATGTAGAATTAAGTGAAGAAACCACAGCAATTAAAACAAAAGAGGTACATGAGCTATATGAGATTGAATTGCAGGATGGAAGCATATTTAGGTGTACCGGTGAACATAGATTTATGCTAACAGATGGAAGTTATAAATTTGCTAAAGAATTAAATGAAGATGATGATATAATGTACATACAAAATTAATTGGGGTTGAGAAAGTTGTTTGGTTATATATATGAAACAACAAATAATATAAGAGGAAGCATTAGATTATTATTTACAGTTTGGATATAAAAGAGGTAGAGGAAAATTAAATGAAGGTAAAGAACATAAGAAAGATCCAATTGAAAACCCCAACACCTGTCTATGATGTTGTTAATGTAAATCCAAACCATAATTTTTTAGTAGCATCAAGAAACGGAAGCATTGTATCCCATAATTGTTCAATGATGGACGAAATGTCCTTCAAGGATAATAAGGAACTGGATATGCAAAAAATGAAAGCATATGATGCATTACAGGCCATTGATCGCCGTATGGTTTCTCGTTTTATGAATAAAGGTTTGGTGCCAGGAATATCTTATTTGGTATCATCCACCCGTACAGAGGATGACTTTTTAACTCAATATAAAGAAACTCGTAAAGATGACCCACGTACATATATCGTGGAAAAACCTTTATATGAAGTAGTGCCCTCCTCTCGTTATCGTGGGGAGACTTTTACGTTGGCATTAGGTACTAAATCAGCAGACCAGTTTATAATTCAGGAATCTGAAGTAGAAGACTTCAAACAGCGTGGCTATCAAATATATAAAATCCCAGTAGAACATTATGAAGAATTTAAAAACGACATTCAGGGTGCTATTAGGGATATACTTGGGGTCGCACTTAAAACAGCCGGTAAATTTATAGATTCGGAACGAGTTGAGGCAGCGATTGACCCTAAACTGCATAACATATTCTCAACGACCGAAATACCACTTGGTTTTTCCGATAATAGCAGTATATTGGATTATTTAAATTTGGGCAACATAAATACTAAATTCATACACTACCCAATATTTATTCATCATGACTTGTCCTTAACAGGAGACCGAACTGGTATATTTGCGCATATTGTGTGTAAGGATATTGAAAATATTAATGGCATATCCGAAGATGAATTGGACGATTGGAGGTTTATACCACTCTTCTGGATGCGGTTAAAACCAAAATTTAAGGGTGAACAAATACCATATTATAAAATTAGAAGAGATATAATTAAACTTCGTGACCAATATGGTTTTAATATAGTGGGTATAACAGCTGACGGATACCAAAGCGCAGACATGCTACAACAGTATTCGTTACAAGGCATTTGGACCGAGGTATTATCCATGGACCGTGCTCCTTCCACAGCATATCAATTTGCACGTACCTGTATATATGATAAGCGTGCTATATTACCCAATGAACCACTACTAATTAGAGAGCTTACACAGCTTATTGAAAACCGACGAGCTCAAAAGGTCGATCACCCTGTAAATGGTTCAAAGGACTTAGCGGACGCATATGGTGGCTCAATTTACGCTGCTGTGGAATACAATAAAAAGAAACGAAAGATTTTTGAATCTGGTAAATATACATTACAGGAGTTGTTAAAACAAAATAAAAATGAATCTCAACCCCCAAAACCACCAATAAATGAGATAAATTCTAAAAATTTAGGTGGATTACTATTTGATGATTTTTCAGATTCTAGTATGGATTGGTAAATATTTAAGGTATAATGTAATAAGAAATTTCTATTTAATGGAGGCCTTACAATGTATCAAGTATCAAGTAATACCAAATGCTGCATGACGTGTGATTATTGGCAGGGTGACCGTAAACCTAACATTACAATAGTCACTACTGAGAATTATATGACTCCTGGCAAATGTTATTTAATATTTTCGCAGGGGGCAGCTCGCATTCCAATGTCTTCATGCTCAAGCTGGACCAAATGGTCTGTATTGAAGTAAATACAAAAGAAAGGGTATAACACTGTGCCAATCTATGATAAAACTAACAGCTTAATATTGGGTCAGGGTCAAGGACGTATAATTGCTAAAATTGGTAATATTCAAACGTTCGTTAAAGAAGGCTTTAACCCTAAATTAGGTGTATTGCTTAGGGACATTCATGATGAGGCCGACACTTTCAATATTGAAAAGGAATGGTTTTATCAAAAACCCCTTATCGTCAAAGCAAAGAATAATTTGGGACACTTTATAGCCTTTAATGCCCAGTACACTAAAATGCTTACCAAGAATGGTTCCAAATTAAAATTCTATTGTTTATGGAAAAACATAAATAACGTTGAACTCTTGGATTGAAGTTGAATATAATTTATAAGAGGTTTAGAACATATGACCATAAAGTTGTATACAGGGGCTACCTGTCCACGTTGTCAGATATTAAAAAACAAATTAAACAATGCAAACATCCCGTATCAGGAGTGTACGGAATTCGATCATGCTAAATTTCGGGAATTAAAACTAATGAGTTTGCCCATAATGGAGGTAGTTAGTGAAGATAACGTTGAATATCTGGATTTTGCCAAGGCTATTCTATTTATAAATAAATTAAATAAAATTTAATATAAATT